>Ga0209274_10000018_pt1 | contig 185848 bp, 155 predicted proteins | sample HubBroMetageREF1_FD_188343 | JGI IMG/M metagenome (GOLD analysis project Ga0209274, IMG submission 188343) | Reference soil microbial communities from the Hubbard Brook experimental Forest, New Hampshire, USA - Hubbard Brook CCASE Soil... | ecosystem: Environmental > Terrestrial > Soil >...
CGGCCGGTCGTTCAGCTCGGTCAGGCGCTCCCAAAGCGCCTTGTTGAACTCGGGCAAGGAGAAGAACTGCCGGTTGCGCAGCGGCGCCAGCAGCCAGCGATAGGCCTGGGTGACGCTGCCCTCCACGCAGGGCTTGGAGGGAGCCGTCGACTGCAGGCTGTGTGGGTACGACCAGCCGCATGGTGCGGATCACGCACCCTTTTCATCCGCTGGCGGGCCGCGAGATTGAGCTGATGTGTCGTCGCCTGCATTGGGGTGACGACAGGATTGCCTATCGCGACGAAGCGGGCCGGCTTTGCTGGATCGCGGCCGATCTGACGGACGTCGATCCCCCGGATGACTATCAGCGGGTTGCTGCTGGAGCGCAACCCTCATCCTCGACGAGGACGGCGTCTACGATCCGGCGAGCTTCAACGACCGCCTGCTCCTCGGCCTCAAGGGCACGATGAGCGAGGCCGAGTTGCATATCCTCAAGGCCCGGATGCGTGGCGGCCAGCTCAACAAAGCCCGGCGGGGCGAACTCGAGATGGGGCCGCCGGTCGGGCTGATCTACAAGCCCGGCGGCGTCATCGATCTCGATCCCGATGCCGAAGTGCAGGGTGCCATCCGCTTGGTCTTCGACACCTTCGACCGCCTGGGCAGCGCGGTCGAGACCGTCGGCTTCTTCCGCGACCAAGGGATACCCTTCCCGCGTCGGCTGCGGTCTGGTCCCAATAAGGGTGACCTTCTGTGGGCTCTGCCACAACATGCCCGCATCCTGCAGGTGCTGCGCAATCCGCGCTATGCCGGCGCCTTCGTCTATGGTCGGACCCGAACGCGCCGGCGCCCGGATGGCGGCACTACGACGACCACGGTGCCCAGAGCCGAGTGGCAAATCGTGATGCCGGGCGCCCACCATGGATACATCAACTGGGACCGCTTCGAAGCAAACCAGCAGCGCCTGGCCGACAACGCGCGCGCCTACGACAACCGCCTCGTCGCCGACGCGCTCGAAGCCGAGTGGAACGACATGTTGCGGGCTCACACCGAGGCAGTCGAGGATCATGGGCGGCGAGGCCGGGAGGAGATCGCGGCGCTCGATGCCGAAGCCCGCCAACGCATCCTCGATCTGGCCCGGCGGTTCCCGGCGATCTGGCAAGACCCACGCGTCGACCACCGAGAGCGCAAACGGATCCTGCGCCTGCTCATCGACGACGTAACCCTGATCAAGGCAGAATCGATAACTGCCCATGTGCGCCTGCGCGGCGGCGCCACGAGGACGTTGCAGCTCGACCGGCCATTGCCTATTGCCCAGATCCGCAAGTTCAAACCCGGGCTCGTCGCCGAGGTCGACCGTCTGCTCGACCAGCACTGCGACCGCGAGATCGCCGACATATTGAACCAGCGCGGGTACCGAACATGGGAAGACAAGCCCTTCAACCTCAAGAAAGTCGCATTCATTCGCGACGCCTATAAGCTGGCGAGGTAAGAGGGGCAAAACCCCGGGCGGGCCTTTGGTTAGTGGTCATCTGGGGTTCTGCTGCGTCACGTTGACTCGGGGTAATGGTCGAGTGTTTTCACGCGAGTCGATTTACGACTCTATGGATGGATGTCGCCGCCCGATGATCTTGATGGTCTTTCTCCCTGCGCTCTGAAGGCGCTGGTGATCCCGCTTCTGGAGGAGATGGCGGCACTGAAGCAGATTATTGTGGAGCAGCGTCAAGAGATCGCGCGGCTGAAGGGTTTGAAGGGCAAGCCCGATATCAAGCCGTCCACGCCGTCCGGGATGGACAAGGCGACGCAGAAGAAGCCGCCCGAAGCTGACCGCCCCGCCAAGCGGCGGCGCGGGGCGAAGCGTCCGTCCGTGCCGGTCGAGAAGCGGGTGGTGGTGGCAGAGACCATCCCGCCGGGCTCGCGGCTCGAGGGCTATGAGACGTTCACCGTCCAGGACCTGAAGATCGAGGCCATCGTGGTGTGCTATCGCCGGGAGCGGTGGCTGACGCCGGACGGGCGAACGGTGGTGGCCCCGCTCCCGCCCGGGATCAACGGCCATTTCGGCCCCGAACTCGAGCGCTTCATTCTGGCCCAGTATTATCAGGGCCAGACGACCGTGCCACGGCTGGTCGAGTTGCTGGAGATGCTCGGGCTGGACATCTCCAAACGGCAGGTGGTGCGCATCCTGACCGACGCCCAGGGAGCCTTCGTCACCGAGGCCCGCGACGTGTTGCGCGCCGGTCTTGCATCTGCCGAGTGGATTGCGGTGGACGATACCGGCGCCCGCCACAAGGGCAAAAACGGCGTCTGTACTACGATTGGCAATGATACTTTCACCTTCTTCGCCACCACCGGCTCGAAGAGCCGGGCCAATTTCCTGGGCCTCCTGCGCGCTGGCCACGCCGATTTTGTACTCAACGAGGCGGCCTTCGCCTATATGCGCGAGCGCAAGCTTTCCGCCTCCGTCATCGCCAAGCTGGCAGGCAACCCCCAGCAACGCTTTGCCGATGACGAGGCGTGGCACGCCCATCTGGACGCGCTCGGCATTCTGGCATCCAAGCGCCCCCTCGACCCGGTGACAATCGCCACCGAAGGTGCCTTGTGGGGCGCCATCATGGCCCACGGTTTCATCAAGGATACCGTCATCCTGTCCGACGATGCCGGACAGTTCGATGTCGGCAGCCACGCGCTGTGCTGGGTTCATGCCGAACGACTGGTTCACAAGCTCGAAACCTTCACCGCCACCGCGCGCAAAGCCAAGGAGGATATCCGCGCGCTCATTTGGACGCTCTACGCCGACCTCAAGGATTATCGTGCAGCACCAAACCCAGACCGCAAGAACGAGCTGAAGCAGCGCTTCGATCAGATCTTCCAGCGCCGGACCGGCTTCGCCACCCTCGACCGCCTGCTCGCTCGCCTCTTCGCCAACAAGAAAGAGTTGCTCCGCGTGCTCGACCGGCCAAAATTGCCGCTCCATACAAACGGCACGGAAAACGACATAAGATGCCAGGTCACCCGCCGCAAAATCAGCGGAACCACAAGAAGCGACGACGGCCGAGAGTGCCGCGACGCCTTCCTCAGCATCCTCAAAACCTGCCGAAAGCTCGGCATCTCATTCTGGCAATGCCTCGGAACTCGCCTCGGCGCCGCCGTCTCATGCCCGGTCCCGCCACTGCCGCAGATCGTCGCCGCACGCTGCGCCCCCGCCTGACTGCCCGGGGTTTTGCCCCTCTTACCAGTTGGGTATTTAATGACATGGCGACGGCGTGCCCGTCGCCGCAGTTCAAGAAGAGAGGCTGTCGCGCCGCAAGAACGACGCCGCCTTTCCTCTGGCCGCAATCGAATGGTGCCTCGACCAAGCCGGGCTCGATCCGGCAGCACTCGATGCGGTGGTCTTCTACGAGCGGCCCATGCTGAAGTTCGAGCGGATTCTGACATCTGCGCTGCGCGCCTTCCCGCGGGCGATGAAGAATTCGCTGGGCGACAAGATCTGGGTGCGCGGGATCATCGCCTCGCATTTCGGCGTGCCCGGCCGCAAGATCCTGTTTACCCGGCATCACCAATCGCATGCGGCGACCGCTTTCCTGACGGCGCCGACGCGTGCAGCGGCGATCTTGACCGCCGACGGCGTCGGCGAATGGGCGACTTTGTCGGTCGGAACGGGCGAGCGGCGGCCCGGCGGCCCGACTTTGATCACGGCTGCGCGGGAAATCCGGTTTCCTCATTCGCTGGGGATGCTCTACTCGACCTTCACCGCCTATCTGGGATTTCCGGTGAACGAAGGCGAGTACAAGGTTATGGGGCTGGCCAGTTTCGGCCGGCCGGTTCTGGTCGACGAGGTCCGGCGGCTGATCCGCTCGACGCCGGACGGTGCCTTCGTCCTGGATCTCGACTACTTCGATTTCTACACTACCTCCCGTCGTTCCTATTCCCGGCACTTCGTCGATTTGTTCGGTCCGCCGCGCAGCCCCCATGACCCGATCGATCTGACGACGGCGGACGGGATGCGCTATGCGGATTGTGCGGCGAGCGTGCAGCTCGTGCTCGAGGAAACGCTGGTGGCGATCGCCCGGGACCTCCGGTGCGAGAGCGGGTTGGCCGATCTCTGCCTCGGCGGCGGGGTCGCCCTCAACGGGGTCGCCAAAGCCAGGCTTCTCGCTGAATCGGGCTTCGAGCGGATCTTCGTACCGGCGGCACCGGGCGATGCCGGCTGGGCTCTGGGCGCGGCCCTCTATGCCGACCGCATCCATTTCGGCAATCCGGACCGGGAGATACCGGATCACCCCTTCTGGGGGCCGGTGGTCGACGGAAACGCGCTCGCCCGGCTCGCTCGGGAGGATCATCTGCCGATCGATGAACTCGAAGATCCGGTCCTGATCGAACGGATCGCCGATGATCTGGCCGGGGGCCGAGTCGTCGGCTGGATGGACGGCGCGCTCGAGCTGGGCCCGCGCGCTCTCGGGCACCGCAGTATCCTCGCCGCACCGCACAGCGCCGAAATGCGCGATCGGCTCAACCGGGACATCAAATATCGCGAGGAATTCCGGCCTTTCGCCCCGGTGGTCCCGATCGAGTGGGCGGATCGCTATTTCGAATTGCCGCCGGGCGGGCCCCGGCTCGCCCGGTTCATGTCGGGCGTCTTCCCGGTCCGGCCGGAATGGCGGAGCCGACTGGCCGCGATTACCCATGTCGACGGGACTGCCGGGGTCCAGGCCCTCGAGCGCAGCATGGCGCCGCGGCTCCACGCCCTGCTCGAAGCCGATGGCCGGCGGAACGGCCTGCCGGTGTTGCTCAATACTTCCTTCAATCTGGCGGGCGAACCGATCGTCTGTCGCGCCGTCGGGGGCTATTCGACCTTTCGCCGCAGCGGGATCGATGTGCTGGTCGCCGGCCGGACCAGGGTGACGAAACTCGCCTCGACTGCGGTCGAGCTCGAAGAGGAGGTAGCGTGATCAAAAAGCGTGGCCGGATCCAGCGGGCCTTGATCGTCTTCGGCAGTGCCGGCGGGTCGATCGCCGATCTGACCCGCGGCTTGTGGGAAAGCGGTCCGGCCCAGCGCTGGCTGGCACCGCTCGCCGTGTTCCTCTGTGTGATCGGCCTGGTCTTGACCGTCGCCGCCAGCGTCGAGGCGTTGGCGCCTTTCGTCTATTCGATTTTCTGAGCCATGGACGCGTTCCGCGCGCTCTTGGCCTGCCCTGGCTGCGGCGGCGGGCTCGCGGCGGATTGGTCCCGTTGCCGCTGCGGCACCCGCTCCGAAGCGCCCGTGGGGATCCCCGATCTGCGCCGCGGCGACGCGCGGGTCGAGGCTGTCCGCCAATTCTACCGCCAGGCGCCGTTTCCAGGGTACCCGCCGCGCGACAGCCTGGCCTCGCTCCGCGCGCGGGCTGAACGCAGCGCCTTTCCGCGCCTCCTCGACCACGCGATCGCCGGCGATGCGCGGATCCTCGAGATCGGCTGCGGCACCGGTCAGATGAGTCTCTATCTGGCCCGCGCCGACCGGCTGGTCATCGGTGCCGATTTGACCCGTGACTCGCTCCGGCTCGGGGCCGCCGCAGCGCGCCGCTTCGGCCTCGAGCGCGCGCGGTTCGTCGAGACCGACCTGCACGCAACCGGATTCAAGGACGGCGCCTTCGATGTCGTCTACGCCTCGGGCGTGCTGCACCACACGCCCGATCCCCGGGCCGCTTTCGCCCGCATCGCCCGGCTGGCGCGGCCGGGCGGCATGATCGTCATCGGCCTCTACAATGCTGTTGCCCGGATCCCCCTGCGGCTGCGGCGCTTGGTCGCCCGCTTGTCCGGGTATCGCTGGATCCCGTTCGACCCGGTGCTGCGCGAGCGGGCGGCCGAACCGGCCCGGCGGGAGGCCTGGCTGCGCGATCAGTACCGCCACCCCGAAGAGCATCGCCATACCCTGAGCGAGGTCCGGCGCTGGTTCGGCGAGAATGGCGTCGCCTATGTACAGGCATATCCGAGCGCCCTGCTCGGCGACGATGCGGCCGGGCTGTTCACCCCCGACGGCGACTGCTGGCCGCTCGAAACCTGGCTCGCCCAGCTGGGGTGGATCCATGCGCTCGGACACGGGGGCGGCTTGTTCGTGACCATCGGCCGGCGCGAGCCGTCATGACCGTCGCCAGCGGGAACGTGCCGTCCCAGCCTCGTCTCGCCCGCCGGGTGGGCGCCGAATCTGCCATGGCAGTCCTGGGACTTGTCCTCGTCGCCGGTGCCGTCCGCGCCGATCAAGCCTGGTTCGATCGGCATTTCATGCCGGTCTTCTTTCTCTCGCGCGCAGTCCAGAGTACCGCCGAAATGGCGGCGCGGGCCTCGGTCGCCGCCGTCGGGGTGGGGTTGGCGCTGATCCTGCGCCCGCTTGTCGGCAGGCTGGTCGCGAGCCGGCCGACGGGCGCGCTGCTCGCGGCTGTGCTGCGCTACGCTGTCGCGATCGCATTGGCGCTCGCGATCAGCGAATTGGTCCTGCGGAGCGCTTTCTGGCGGGCGATCGAGGCGCCGCCGGCCGGCGAGGAGCCGCTGCGCCGGGCCGACGACCGCCTCGGCTGGAGTTTCGTGCCGGCCCGGACCGGGCGCGACACGGTCGGCGGGCGCCTGATCGAGTATAGTTTCGACCGCGAGGGGTTCCGCGTCCGATCTTCGGGTGCCGAAACCGATTTCGAGCGCCCGACGCTGGTCTTCACCGGCGAGTCGATCATCGCCGGCTATGGCCTCCACTGGGAAGAGAGCGTTCCGGCCCGGGTCGAAGCCCTGCTCGGCGAGCAGAGCGCCAATCTCGCCGTGTTCGGCTTCGCCAATGATCAGGCCTATTTGCGCCTCGAGGCGGAACCGCCGAGTTTTCGCCGGCCGGTGGCCGTCGTCTCGATCTTCGTACCGACCTTGTTCGACCGGAATTTCGGCGATGACCGGCCGCATCTCGGGCCGGGGCTGACATGGCTGCCGGCCCTGGCGCGGTCGCGGCTCGCGGCTCTGGTCGAGTGGCTGGTGCCGTATCGCAGCGACGCCGCGCTGACCCGCGGGATCGAGACGACGAGCGCCGTCCTGTGTGCGACCGTGGCACTCGCCGACGCACGCGGCGCCGCGGCGCTCATCGTCGTGCCCCGCTTCGGTCCCGAAGGCGCCACTGCAGCGATGCTGCGTCAGCGCATTCTCGACGAGCCGGGATTGCCTCATGTCTCGGTGGAGCTCGATCCGAGCTGGCATCTTCCCGGTGACTCACACCCGGATCCGTGCGCCGCCCGGGCGATTGCCGCCCGGCTGCACGAGCGCTGACCGTAGCCACTGGCCAACGGATACGGCATCGCCGCCGCGGCGGCCAAAAAAAATGGCAAGGCCCGTTCGGCTCTTGCCATCTCCCAGTGCGGCGCCTTTGATCGTTCTTCTTGTGGCGCCGATCACGCAGCTCGCAGTGTCCCCTGCGCTTCCTCCCTAAACTCGGGCCTCTCGAGGCTAGCCGTTGCCCCTTGTTTCGGGGAGCGACATTACGGATTATCGGCCGGTGCGTCATCCGTTTTTTTGGGGCACCGTCGACTTTTTTGCATGACATGCCAGGCCTGCGATCGGACTTGCCGGGGCCCTGCATCGGGGGCGGGTCCCGCGCACATGGACACCAGCTCGGGCTTTGCCTACAGTCCGGTTCGGCTCGGGGCGAGCAGCTTCTCCGAAGCCGGCAGGGAGTAGTGCGGATGGTATTCGGTGCCTTCGAGCGGATGGTCGCGTTTCGCTATTTGCGGGCGCGGCGCGAAGAGGGTTTCGTCTCCGTCATCGCCGCCTTCTCATTGCTCGGGATCATGCTCGGGGTCGGCACGCTCATCGTGGTGATGTCGGTGATGAACGGATTCCGTGCCGAATTCCTGAAACAGATCCTCGGTTTTCAAGGCGACATCTCGGTGCTGGCGCGCGAGGCGCCGTCGGTGCTCCATGATTTCGACGCGATGACGGCGGCGATCCGGCGCGTTCCGGGTGTCGTCGACGCGACCCCGATCATCGACGGCCAGGCGGTGCTCAAGGCCGCGAACAGCTGGTCGGGCGTCACGGTCCGCGGCTCGCGCGTCGAGGATTTGAAGCGCCGGAGCGATCTCGCCGACCACATCGTCGACGGCTCGCTGGACGATCTGGGCGACGACGCGATCATGCTGGGGTTCCAGCTCGCGCTCAGCCTCGGCGCGCGGGTCGGCGACACCGTCACCTTGCTGTCGCCCCAGGGCACCTCGACTCCGTTCGGGACGATCCCCCGGCAAAAATCCTACCGGGTCGCCGCGACCTTCGACACCGGCAGCCAGTACGACAAGCTGTTCGCTTTTCTCTCGCTCGCCGGGGCCCAGACCTTTTTCGCGCTCCCGGACGGCGCCACCTCGATCCAGGTCTTCGTCGAGGATCCGGAACAGCTCGGGCGTTACCGCGGTCCGATCGCCCTGGCGGCGGGCGACAAGATGCAGATCTATGACTGGCAGAACGGACAATCGCCGTTCCTGAACGCGGTGCGGACCGAGCGCAACGTCATGTTCCTGATCCTGACGCTGATCATCGTCGTCGCCGCCTTCAATGTCGTCTCCAGCATGATCATGCTGGTACGGTCCAAGGGGCGCGACATTGCGATCTTGCGGACGATGGGGGCGACGCGCGGCATGGTCTTGCGCATCTTCTTCCTGGCCGGGGCCAGCATCGGCGTCGTCGGCACCCTGCTCGGGCTCGCTGCCGGTGTCGCCTTCGCCACCAATATCGAAACGATCCGGAGATTTCTGGAGCGCTTCACCGGGACGAATCTGTTCAGCGAGGAGATCTATTTCCTCAGCCAGCTGCCGGCGAAAATCGATACTGGCGAGGTCGTCGCCGTTGTCTCGATCGCCTTCACCTTGAGCTTCCTGGCGACGCTCTATCCGGCTTGGCGAGCGGCCCGGCTCGATCCGGTCGAGGCGCTGCGCTATGAATGATCTGGCGCTCGCTCCGGGCGGATCGGGGGCAAAGGCCGATCGCCTCGAACCGGCGCTGGAGCTCAGCCGGATCGAACGAATCTATCATCAAGCCGGGGAGAGCCTCCCTGTGTTGCGCGGCGCCGATCTGGTCCTGCTGCCGGGTCAGTTGGTGGCGCTGGTCGGCCCTTCCGGAGCCGGGAAATCGACTCTGCTGCACATCGCCGGCCTCCTGGAAAAGCCCGATGCCGGGATCGTCCGGGTCGGCGGCCGGGATTGCGGCCGGATGGGGGACGACGAGCGCACCCGGCTCAGACGCTCGACCATCGGTTTCATCTATCAATTCCACCATCTCCTGCCGGAATTTTCGGCGCTGGAGAATGTCGTGCTGCCGCAGATGATCGCCGGAGTGGGGCGAAAGGCCGCCGGGGAGCGCGCGCGGGCCCTCCTCGACCGGGTCGGCCTCGCCCAGCGGGCGACGCATCGCCCGGCCAGGCTTTCGGGCGGCGAACAGCAGCGTGTCGCCATGGTCCGGGCGCTCGCCAACAATCCGCGGGTGCTGCTGGGAGACGAGCCGACCGGCAATCTCGATCTCCATACGGCAGACGAAGTCATGAGTCTGCTGATCGGCATCGTTCGCCAGGTGGGGCTGGCTGCCTTGATCGCGACCCATAATCTCGATCTGGCACGGCGGATGGATCGCATCCTGGCGGTCGAGGATGGCCGCCTGGTGCAGCGCAGCTGACGCCCGTGGTCTCCGCCGATTTCATTCATCTGCGCGTCCATTCGGCTTATTCGCTCTCGGCCGGGGCGATCAAGCTCAAGGAACTGCCCGGTTTGTGCAAGGCGCTGCGGATGCCCGCCGTGGCCGTCACCGACAGCGGCAACCTGTTCGGCGCGCTGGAGTTTTCCATGGCCTGCGCGGGCGCGGGCATCCAGCCGATCCTCGGCTGCGAGCTGGGCATCCGGGCGCCGGAACGCGAGCGCGGCGGATTCGGGCGGGGTCCGGCCGGGCCGCGGCCGCCGGAAAAGCTGGTGCTGCTGGCGCAGAGCGAGCGGGGTTACTTCAATTTGGTCAAGCTCGTCTCCAAATCCTATATGGAGACGATCGGCGACGAGGCGCCCCAGGTAGCACTCGCCGACTTGGCGCCCCATGCCGAGGGGGTGATCTGCCTGACCGGCGGAACCGAGGGTCCAGTCGGCAAGCTGTTGTTGGCCAACCAGCCTGCCGCGGCCGAGTCCGTTCTCGAACTTCTGGCCGAAACCTTCCCCGGCCGGCTCTATGTCGAGCTGCAGCGCCACGGCTTGCCCGACGAGGAGCGGATCGAGACTGCGCTGATCGATCTGGCCTATCGCCGGGACATCCCGCTGGTCGCGACCAACGATGTCCATTTCACCGCCGCGGATTTCCACGAGGCGCATGATGTCCTGCTGTGCATCGCCGAAGGGACCACGCTCAATGTCGAACAGCGGCGGCGGCTGACCGCGGAGCATTGGTTCAAACCGGCGGCCGAGATGCGGGAGCTCTTCGCCGACCTTCCCGAAGCGTGCGACAATTCCGTGGTGATCGCCCGGCGCTGCTCCTTCCTGCTCAAGAAGCGCAAGCCGATGATGCCGCCCTTCGCCGCCGGGGCGGGCCGGACCGAGGCGGCACTGCTGCGCGAAATGGCCGGTGCCGGTCTCGATCGACGGCTGGAACGGCAAGTCTATCCGCGCCTCGCGCCGGGCGAGGATCGCCTGGCAGTCGAGCGCCGGTACCGCGATCAGCTCGACTACGAAATCGATGTGATCGAGCGGATGGGATTTCCCGGATATTTCCTGATCGTCGCCGACTTCATCCAATGGGCGAAGGGACGAGGGATTCCTGTCGGGCCGGGGCGGGGCTCGGGGGCGGGCTCCGTGGTCGCCTGGTCGCTCACGATCACCGATCTGGATCCGTTGCGCTTCGGCCTCTTCTTCGAACGGTTCCTCAATCCCGAACGCGTCTCGATGCCGGACTTCGATATCGATTTCTGCCAGGACCGGCGGGAAGAGGTGATTCGCTACGTCCAGCAGAAATATGGCCGCGACCGGGTCGCCCAGATCATCACCTTCGGCAAGCTGCAGGCGCGCGCCGTCCTGCGCGATGTCGGCCGCGTTCTGCAAATGCCCTACGGCCAGATCGACCGGCTGTGCAAGCTGGTACCGAACAATCCGGCCGATCCGGTGACCCTGGAGCAGGCGCTGGAGAGCGAAGAGCAACTGCGCCTGGCGCGCGCCGGCGACGAAGCCGTCGGCCGCCTGATCGAAATTGCGCTGAAATTGGAAGGACTCTACCGCCACGCCTCGACCCATGCCGCCGGAGTCGTCATCGGCGGGCAGCCGCTCGACGAGTTGGTGGCGCTCTATCGGGACCCGCGCTCCGACATGCCGGCGACCCAGTTCAACATGAAATTCGTCGAGGATGCCGGGTTGGTCAAATTCGATTTCCTCGGCCTGAAGACGCTGACCGTGATCGACCGGGCGCTCGGTCTCATCAATCGGCGAGGTCCCGCCGTCGATCTGGCGACGATCCCGCTCGACGATGGCAAGACCTTCGAGATGCTCGGGCGCGGCGAGGCGGTCGGCGTGTTCCAGTTCGAAGGTGCGGGCGGGCGCGACCTGCTCCGCAAGCTCAAGCCCAATCGCTTCGAGGACATCATCGCGGCCAATGCGCTCAACCGCCCGGGCCCGATGGAGTCGATCCCGGAATACCTCGCCTGCAAGCACGGTCTGCAAGAGCCGGATTACATGCACCCGGCAATCAAATCGATTCTCGAAGAGACTTACGGCGTGATGACCTACCAGGAACAGGTCATGCAGATCGCCCAGGTTCTGGCCGGCTATACGCTGGGTGGCGCCGATCTGCTGCGCCGCGCCATGGGCAAGAAAATCAAGGCCGAGATGGACAGCCAGCGCAAGACCTTCCGCGACAGCGCGGTCGAGCGCGGCGTCGCACCCGACGTGGCCGAGATGATCTTCGAGAAGATGGCGAAGTTTTCGGGCTATGGCTTCAACAAGGGCCATGCGGCCCCTTATGCCTTGATCGCCTACCAGACCGCCTGGCTCAAGGCCAATCATCCGGTCGAGTTTCTGGCCGCCTCGATGACCCTCGATCTCGGCAATACCGACAAGCTCAACGTCTTTCGCCAGGAATTGCAGCGAATGAACATCCGGCTGCTGCCGGCCGATGTGAATCGCTCCGGCGTCGAGTTCGGGGTCGAGACGGTGGGCGATGCTGTCGCGGTGCGCTATGCACTCGCCGCGGTCAAGGGTGTCGGTGCCCAGGCGATGGCGGCACTCGTCGCCGAGCGCGACAAGAATGGCCGCTTCAAGGATCTCTTCGATCTGGCCGAGCGACTCGACCCCCGGCAGTTCAACAAACGGCAATTCGAGAATCTGGCCAAGGCGGGAGCGCTCGACAGTCTGAACCCCAACCGGGCGCAGACTCTCGCCGCAGCCGAATTGATCATGCGCCACGCGGTTCTGGCCGCCGAGCAACGCGACAGCGCCCAGATCGGGCTGTTCGGTTCCGGTCGCGGCGCTCTGGCCAAGCCGCTGCTGCCGGCGGCGGCGGAATGGCCGGCGATCGAGCGGCTGCAGCATGAATTCGAGGCGATCGGCTTCTATCTGTCGGCCCATCCGCTCGACCCGTACCAAGCGGCCCTGAAGCGGCTCGGTGTCGTGGCCTCGACTCAGCTGCCGGCGCGACTGGCGCGCGGGGAGCCTGGACGCGTGCGGCTCGCCGGCATCGTGGTCGCGCGCAAGGAGCGCAATTCGGCCAAGGGCAACCGCTTTTCCTTCGTGGAGATGTCGGATCTGACCGGCCGCTTCGAGGTCACGCTGTTCTCGGAGATCCTTGGTTCGGCACGCGGATTGCTCGATGGCGGGCAACCGCTGTTGATCACGGCGGATGCGCGCTTGGAAAGCGAGGACATGGTGCGGTTGACCGGGCAGAGCGTCGAACTGCTCGACGAGGCGGCGGCACAGCATTCCGCCGGGATCAAGATCCGGGTCGACCGGACTTCGGCGTTGACCGCACTGAAGCAGGTGTTGGCCGGGGAGGGGCGGCCCCGCGACACGAGGCCCCGGGGCGGTTCGGTACGGCTCGTCCTGCCGGCCGAGGGCGGCGAAGTCGAGATTGCGTTGCCGGGGTCCTACGACATCGGCGCGTCGTCGCGGGCAGCGGTCAAGGCGATCCCCGGCATAGCCGGATTGCAAGATTTCTGATAGGTGACGGTTGTGTGGCGGCGGCGGGTTGCAGTATCGGGGCGGATTGCATGGGGGCAGGTGTCATCAGCCGTATCGGTGCGGCGATCTTCACGATTATTTCGGGGGTGCTGGCGGCAGGGTCGGCACTGGCCGCGGGGAAGGGCATCTCAGCCGACGGCGTCTGGTGTCGGGTGAGCGAATACCGGGCTCATACTGCTTTCGTCTATATGACGCTCACCGTGCGCGGCGAGCCGACCGATACGCTGATCGGAGCGTCGACGCCGCTCGCGGCCACAGCCGAGATGATAGCACCCGTAATGGGCCGGAAGCGGGAACAGTTGGAACTGGTCGATGCGATCGAACTCGACGCGCATGCGCCCACCGTCCTCCAGCCGCAGGGACCGCATCTCTTGCTGAAGGGCTTGCGCCATAAACTGTTGCCGGGGCAGAGTTTCGTCCTCACTCTCGCCTTTGCGAAGACCGGCAAGCACGACATTACGGTCCATGTTCTCAAATCGGCACCGGCAGACGGTATGCCGGAACTACCCAAGGGCGTCAAGCTCAACTGAATCGGCGGTGCCACATTCTTTTGTATGTACTTTTGCGGGAATGTGATGTTAGATCGTACCGCGGTGCGGTACGACATCGGCCAAATGGATGGGGAGGCTGCGTGGCGTGATTTAGCGGGGGGGTGTCTCTTGTCCACTTTCGAAGAGGGCGGTCGTTGGGTGGCGCGCAGTCTGCCTGCGCCGGGAATAAGCGTCCGATTTGGACGGATCTCGACTCCGAAGATGCTGGAATACAGCTTCATCGCCGTAGTCGTGCTGTCGCTCGTGGCATTTTTCACCGCTTCGGCGGCGATCGTGCGAATGCAGGAGGCAGTCGCCGGTATCGGCGGCAAGGCGAAGCCGGCGGTGGTTCTGGCCGAACGGCTGAGCGTCACTCTGGCCGACATGGACGCGCAGATCACCGACAGCTCGCTCGGCAACGGCCAGAGCTGGTCGCGCTATCTCGCCGATATCGATGCCGCCGTCGCCGCGGCGGCGACGGCAAATCGCACGGTGCGGGACGACGATCCGGAAGCGGAGTCACTGCGGACCGTGCAACTGCGCCTCAGAAACTATTACCAGCTGGTCGGCGGATCGAGCGTCACCTCGCCCGATATCTTCGTCAGCAACGAGCAATTGGCGAAGACGACGACGCTGTGGGCGTCGCGAACCATGCGGCAGGACATCATCTCGCAGGCGCAAAACGCGGCGGAGATCGCGACCGGAAAACTCGGCGATGCCTATGCTGAGTTCCGTCTCGATACGGGCCTCGCAACCGCTCTGGCCCTGGCACCGGTGCTCTTGCTGGTGGTGGTGCTGATCGTGGCGCAGAACTTCATCACGCGGCGCACGCGGCGGCTGATCAATATTCCGCTCGCCTTGGCGACGGTCATCTCGGTTGGATTCATCGTCTGGTTCGCCTATGCGGCGGAGACGGGGAGAGCGGCGATGCTGGCGGCCAAGGAAACCGCCTTCGACGATCTGCAGACGCTCTACCGAGCCAAGGTGACCGCCTATCTGATGAAGGCTGACGAGTCGATGTGGCTGTTCGAGCTGCGCAAGGCGCGGTTCGAGCAGCGGCGCTTGCGGGCGTTCTATGCCCATGGTTTCTCCGATGCCGCGCGTCAACTGATCGACACGGCCCATGTCGCGGAATTTCCGGCGGCGATCGTCGAAGGGGAGAGCTACGCCGACCCGCTCGATCGCGCCGCCCTCGATCAGGTGCAGAGCGCGCTGGATGCGGCAGCGAAATTGCGTGAGGCCGGGCAATTCGACGAGGCGATACGGGTTGCCCCCCAGATTCCCGGGATCCTGGGGGGTGAACTCCAGCATTTCGCAGCCGCCGGGCTGGATTGGAAATCGGCCTACGAGGCAGTGACCTATCTCATCCGCTATATCGAGATCGATCGTCGGATCCGGACCACGGCACTCGACGAGAGCCGGGACAAGGCGGTGCAGCTCAGCATCGGCGGGAGCGAGGGCGGGGCCAACTGGGCCTTCGGCCGGATGGACGCAGCACTCGACCGCATGATCGCGCAGGATGATGCCGAATTCGAGACGCGGTTCCGGGGGACGATGGCAAATCTGACGACGTTACCGCCGATTCTGGCGAGCGGACTCATTTTCGCTGTCCTGCTTTCCGGGTGGGGGCTGTGGCAGCGCTATCGGGAATATCGCTGAATTAGGGAAAGGACGAGGGGGCAGCAGGAAAAATGCGGATCAGGCGATCGAGCCGGCGGTTGCCGGGCTTCAGCGCCGTGGCGGTGCTCGGGCTGCTTGTCGCGACCCGGCCGGCGGCGGCAGATATCCTCATCGGCCTTTCCGGCCCGATGAGCGGCGACAATGCGACCTTCGGCAATCAGCTGCGCAGCGGCGCCGAAGCGGCAATCGACGAAGTCAACAGCCGTGGCGGCGTGCTCGGCGAGAAGTTGGCGCTGATCGTCGAGGATGATGCCTGCGAGCCCAGGCTGGCTGTGCCGACTGCGAACAAGATGATCGCCGAGAAGGTCGATTTTCTGGTCGGCCCATGGTGCTCCTCGGTCACGCTCCCAGCCTCTTCGATCTATGCCGACAACGGCACGGTCGAAATCACTCTCTCCTCAAATCCGCGCATTACCGAGCAGGGCTTCGACGGGCTCTTCAGGATCGCCGGGCGCGATGATCGCCAAGGCAAGGTGCTGTCCGATTTCATCGACAGGCACCATGCCGGCAAACGCGTGGCGCTGATCGGCGAGCGCTCCAATTATGCCATCGGCCTTCAGTCCCAGCTGCGCAATTTCCTGAAGCAGGACGGCAAGGTCACGATCGCCCTGGATCAATCGATCGACGCCGGCACGAAGGATTTCGGCGCGCTCGTCACGAGCCTCAAGAGTGCGGGGGTCGAGGTCGTGGTCTATATCGGCTATCCGCCCGAGGCTGGCCTGATCATCGACCAGGCTGTCGATGCCGGGGTGAAAGCCGAATATATCTCGGCCAACAACATGTCCAACCACCGCATCTGGGATATCGCCGGCAAGAATGCCGAGGGGCTGGCCTTCACCTTTCTGCCGGCAGCAGATCTCATGCCGACGGCGCAGGATGCCGTGGCTCGGCTGGCGGCCAAGGGCAAGAAAGCCGATGGCTATACGCTCTATGCCTATGCCGGCGTCGAACTCTTCGCCGCCGCCCTGGCTCGGGGGAAATCTGCCCATACCGACAGTGTGGCGGCCGAACTGCAGAAAGGGCACATCCCGACGGTGCTGGGCGAGGTCTCGTTCGACGATAAGGGCGACAATCTCCTGCCGAGTTGGCGGGTCTATCGCTGGCATGACGGGGCCTACGCCTATTACCCGGGCGAGTGACGACCCCGGCGCGGTGCGGCTTCGATCGCTCAGTCGCCGGGCGATTGACCTACGGAGCCAGGGGGCATCGTCGGTGCGGCGACGGGGGCCGGGCGGGTCTCGCCGGCACCTTCCGCCTGCCTCTTGGCCTGTACCCTCCGATACATCCACGCCGTCAGCATCGGGGTCAGCACGGCGGTGACGATAACGGAGGCCGCGACCTGCACCGTCGCGATCGGTGCGATCGCAGTATAGGTCGGATCGGCATGTGCGACAGCCATCGGCACGGTCGTGGAATTGCCCGCGGTGCTGGAAGCCGCAGCCCCGGCGATCCCGGATCCTCCGAGCAACCTGTCGGCGATGATGCAGACGAAGCCCGTGACCACCAGAACGAGGACACCCAGCCCGACGCCCGCCAGGCCGCCGGTCACGACATTGCCGAGATTGATGTTCTGGCCCAGGGTGAAGGCCATGAACGGGACGATCAGCGCCTCGCGCGAGCCGAAGAACTCCCGCAGGTCATCGTCGAGATTGCCCAGAACGGCACCGACGAAAATCGGCGCGATCACCGAAACCATCGTCAGCCAAGGAATATTGGCCAAACCGGCGCCGACCAGAATGAGCATCGTCAGAAACGGACCGGTTTCGATGCTTTGCGGGACATAGGTGCCGGCATCCTCCTTGTCGCCCATGGCGCTGGTCAACGCCAGGAACATGCCGCCATTGGTGTCGCTCAAAGCCACGAGCAACGCCAGCGTGCCGAGACCGAAGAGGTCGCCGCCGAAGAACCGCGCCACCGACAGAGAGATGAGCATCGCCACGCCGACCTTGGCGAACATGATCCCGAATCCGCGCTTGAGCATGCGCGGCGCCGTCTTGAGGGTCATCTTCGTGCCGACCGTGAACAGATACATCCCGAGCACGGTCGGATAGCCGGCTCCGCTCAAGGCCTCGGTAAAGCCGCCGATCTTCAACAAGGTCGGGAAAAAAGTGTTGATGACCATGCCGATGAACAGGGGCACGACCATCAGCCCGCCCGGTACCTTGTTGATCGTCTGGAGTATTTTCATAATCCATCCCCGTAGTTGAGGGTTTCCTCACCGTCAGCCACCGCGGTCGGTTCGTTGGCGAGATGCTCGGTATCGGTGGCGAGACCCCCCCCAATGTCCGGTTGCCAACTCTGAAGGAATACGCGATTGCGGCCCTGTCGGCGGCCAAATTCAGTCACCGGTCGTCGTCCTGGTCGCAAGCTCGTGGGATCATGCGCGACCTTTGGAGTGTTAACTCAATTGTATGCAATAAGATTTACGACATGTTAACAAGTCGGGTTATTTCAGCCGCTGGCCTGCGGGGATTGCAGGTCGGATCCGCCTCGGGCGGTGCTGCTCGCGACCGCGTCGGCCGGGGCGGCAGCTGGGCCTGCCGGCTGGTTGCCGAACCGGTGGCCGCAACGCAGATTCGCCCGCCCGCAGCCCGCTTTCACTTGCAATCGGGCGGCTCCGGCACTATCACCTCGCTTCCGCGATCGTCGCGAAAACTCACGCGGGATTGCCGCGCTCGGCCGACGCCGGCGCTGGCTCCGGTGCCCCTTCGGGGGTGACTTCCCGCGGTGGCTCAACCGGAAAAGGGCATTACCAGAGATGAACGCATCCGCTCCGAGTTTTACCATGCGCCAGCTGCTGGAAGCCGGCGTACATTTCGGCCACCACACCCGCAGGTGGAATCCGAAGATGCAGCCTTACCTCTTCGGCGTGCGCAACGGCGTGCACATCATCGATCTCGAACAGACGGTGCCGCTGCTCGCCCGCGCTCTGCAAGCGGTGCGCGACACTGTCGCCGGCGGCGGCCGGGTCTTGTTCGTCGGCACCAAGCGCCAGGCGCAGGAACCGGTAGCGGCATCGGCCCGGCGCTGCGGCCAGTATTTCGTCAATCACCGCTGGCTCGGCGGCATGCTGACCAATTTCAAGACGATCTCGGGCTCGATCAAGCGGCTGCGCGAATTCGACGACAAGATCAACAATCCGGCCGCGGGCCTGACCAAGCGCGAGTTGCTGGAGCTGACCCGCAACCGCGACAAGCTCGAGCGGGCGCTGGGCGGAATCAAGGAGATGGGCGGCTTGCCGGATCTGCTGTTCGTGATCGACACCAACAAGGAGAAGATCGCGATCGAAGAAGCGAACAAGCTCAATATCCCGGTCATCGCCGTGATCGACAGCAATTCTTCGCCCGACGGGATCACCTATCCGGTGCCCGGCAACGACGATGCCATGCGCGCCATCCACACTTATTGCGATCTGGTGTCGAGCGCGGTCCTGTCGGGGATTCAGGCGGAACTGATGGCATCCGGCGTCGATGTCGGCGAGGCGGCCCAGCTGACCGAGACGGAAGAGCTGCCGATCGACGACTTCGTCGCCCCTGAGACTCTGCCCGAGGCAACCGGGACTGTCGCCTGATCGCCAATGCGGCGGCACAAACCAGGGAATTCCGGCATCGGTTGCCGGGAACCGGCCGGCGCACCGGTTCTCCAGAATCATATTTCCATTCGGCGGGCAGGCTCGGGCTCGGCCCCGCTCAATCGTTCGCATGAAAGTCAGGAGACTCGACATGGCTGAGATCACTGCCGCCCTGGTCAAGACGCTGCGCGAGAAGACCGGTGCCGGCATGATGGATTGCAAGCGCGCGCTCAACGAGACCGGTGGCGATCTCGAACAATCCGTCGATTGGCTGCGCAAGAAGGGGCTGGCCGCGGCCGCCAAGAAGGCCGGGCGTGTCGCGGCCGAAGGTCTGGTCGGTGTACAGACGGCCGGCCGGATCGGCGCGGTCGTCGAAGTCAACAGCGAGACCGATTTCGTAGCTCGGAACGTCAAGTTCCAGGAATTCGTCACCGCCGTGACCAAGGCGGCGCTCGCCGGCGGCGACGATGTCGCGGTGCTCAAGCAGACCACGCTCGCGGAATTGGGCGGGACCGTCGAAGTCCAGCTCACCGGCCTCGTCGCCACCATCGGCGAGAACATGACCCTGCGCCGAGCCAAGCGGCTGGAGGTCGAAACCGGCGTCGTTGCGGGTTATGTCCATAATGCCTTGACCGCGGGCCTCGGCAAGATCGGCGTGCTGATCGCCCTCGAATCGGCGGCGGACGAGAGCGTGCTGGCTCCGCTCGGCAAGCAGCTCGCCTTGCATGTCGCCGCGGCGGCACCGCTTTTCCTCGATGTCGCCTCGGTCGATCCGGCGGCGCTGGAGCGCGAGCGAGATGTTCTGAAGGAACAGGCGCGTGCCTCCGGCAAGCCGGATGCCATCCTCGAAAAGATGGTCGAGGGCCGTATCCGCAAATATTATGAAGAGGTCGTCCTGCTGGAACAGATCTACGTGATCGATGCCGAGACCAAGATCGCCAAGGTGGTCGAGGCGGCGGCCAAGGCGGCCGGACACCCGATCAAACTCGCAGGATTCGCTCGCTTCCTCTTGGGCGAAGGCATCGAGAAGGAAGGCCCGGATTTTGCCGCCGAAGTGGCGGCCGTGGCGAAAGGCTGAGCGAACGGGCGCAAACCAGCTCTGCTCGGCGTTTCGTCGCCGGACAGGGCCGCTTGGTGTTTGCGTCGGCCCGACGCTCGCAGTATCACGTAAGCCGCGCATTCGCCGGAAGCCTCACTGAGAAAGGCCGCTGTCGCCCGATGTCCAAGCCCGTCTATCGACGCGTCCTGCTCAAGCTCTCCGGCGAAGCCCTCATGGGGGATCGGGAGTTCGGCCTGGACCCGGACATGATCAAGCGGATCGCCGGGGAAATCGGCTATGTTCTGGAGCTGGGCGTCCAAGTTTGTGTCGTCATCGGTGGCGGCAACATCTTCCGAGGCGTATCGGGTGCCGCGGCGGGCATGGATCGCGCCGCGGCTGATTACATGGGCATGATGGCGACGGTCATAAATTCGCTGGCGATGCAATCCGCGCTGGAGCGCGCCGGGGTCATGACCCGGGTCCAATCGGCGATCTCGATGCAGGCAGTGTGCGAACCTTATATTCCGCGCCGGGCGATCCGGCACATGGAGAAAGGCCGGGTCGTGATTTTTGCCGCCGGAACCGGCAACCCGTTCTTCACGACCGATACTGCGGCTGCTCTCAGAGCCTCGGAAATGGGCTGTGACGCGCTGCTCAAGGCGACGAAGGTGGATGGCGTCTATGATGCCGATCCCAAGCTCGTCGCCGGGGCCATTCGCTATGATCGCCTCAGCTATCTCGAAGTGCTCGCCAAGGATCTGAAGGTGATGGATGCATCGGCAATCTCGCTCGCCCGTGAGAATAAAATTCCGATTCTCGTCTTTTCCCTGTTCAAGCCCGGCAGTTTCGCGGAAGTGGTAACAGGACGGGGCTTGTTCACGATCATAACGCAACCAGAGGGTTGACCGTGGCAGACGCATTGACGAAAGATCTGCGGCGCCGGATGGACGGTGCCCTGGAGGCGCTGAGGAAGGAATTCTCGGGGCTCCGCACCGGCCGTGCCTCGGCCAACCTGCTCGATCCGGTCATGGTCGACGCCTATGGCAGCTCGCTGCCGATCGCACAATGCGGCACCGTCAGCGCGCCCGAACCGCGCATGCTGACTGTCCAGGTCTGGGACAGAGCCCTGGTCAAGCCGGTGGAAAAGGCGATCCGCGATGCCGGGCTCGGCCTCAACCCCCAGACCGACGGCCAGACAGTGCGCGTGCCGATTCCGGACCTCAACGAGGAGCGCCGGCGCGAACTGGTCAAAGTCGCCGCGAAATACTCCGAACAGGCGCGCATCGCGGTTCGCAATGTGCGCCGCGACGGTATCGATTCGCTGAAGAAGATGGAAAAGGACGGCGACATCACCCAGGACGACCATCGCAGGATTCAGGCCGAGGTCCAATCCCTGACCGACGATTTCATCCGGAAGATCGACGATGCGATGGCCCAGAAGGACAGAGAGATCCTGCAGGTTTGATCGGCATGGACGGGCTGCCCTCACCGCCGACCGAGACCCGACCGCCGGGTCACGTCGCGATCATCATGGACGGAAACGGTCGCTGGGCCCAGGCGCGCGGCCTGCCGCGCATCGTCGGTCACCGGCGTGGCGTCGAGGCGGTCCGCCGGACGCTCCGTGCCGCGATCGATCAGGGTGTGGAATATCTCACGCTCTACGGCTTCTCCTCGGAGAATTGGCGGCGGCCGGAGGCGGAAGTGCGCGAGCTCATGGCTATCTTGCGGCTCTATCTGCGCGGCGAGTTGGCGGAATTGCACCGGCAGAATGTGCGGCTCCGGGTCATCGGCCAGCGCGACCGCCTGCCTGACGACATCGTGGCCCTGATCGAGAATGCCGAGCAGGTCACGCGCGCCAACGCGCGCTGCCATTTGATCATCGCGCTCAGCTATGGCGGCCGCGACGAGATCACCACGGCCGCGCGGGTATTGGCCGAGCGGGTGAGGCGGGGGGAGCTCGAACCGGCGGCGATCGATGAAACTCTGTTCGCCGATCATCTGTTCACGGCAGATCTACCCGATCCGGATCTCGTCATCCGGACCAGCGGTGAGAAGCGCATCAGCAATTTTCTGCTCTGGCAGTGCGCCTATTCGGAATTGGTGTTCATCGACCGGCTGTGGCCGGATTTCTCCAAGAGCGATCTGGCGGACGCCATTCGGGAGTTTCATGGCAGAGAACGCCGGTTCGGCGCCTCGGCCGGCTCCTCTTGCTGAGCGCTCGGCGCTCCGCCGTCGAATCCTCTCGGCTCTCGTCATGGCGCCGGTGGCGCTCGCGGCGATCTGGGCAGGCATCCCGGCGACGGCACCGCTCGTAGCCCTCGCGGCCGGCATCATGGCCTGGGAATGGGGGCGGATGATCGGCCGGCTGGTCACGCCGTTCGATGCCGGCCTGTTCGTCGGAACGGCGATGGCGGCCGTGCTCGCCGCCGGCTTCGTTTCGGCTCCGGCGGCGATTCTGATCGCGGCGGCCGGCATAGCGGGGTTGGTACTGCTCGGGTCCGAGCGCTCTGCGGGGTGGACCGCTTTCGGCATGATCTGGGTCCTGCTGCCGTCGGTGGGCTTCGTCCGGCTGCGCGCCGATCCGGTGACCGGGTTGGCGACGGCGCTCTGGCTGCTGGCGCTGGTCTGGGCTATCGATGTCGCCGCCTACGCCGCCGGCAGCAGGATCGGCGGCCCGAAACTGGCGCCCCAGATCAGCCCGAACAAAACCTGGGCCGGGCTCTTGGGCGGGATCGCGGCAGCGATGCTGGTCGGGTTGGCGACCGGATGGTTGTACGAGACATCTTCGGTCTGGCGGATTACGGTGCTGAGCGGCGGGCTCGCAATTGTCGAGCAGATCGGCGATATCGCGGAGAGCTATGCCAAGCGGCGCTTCGGTGCCAAGGACTCGGGCAACCTCATTCCCGGACATGGGGGTTTGCTCGACCGGCTCGACGGGATGCTGGCCGTCGTCATTGCCGTAATGATGCTCACCACGGTCGCGGGCGGAAGCATTTTGACATGGCGTTAGGCACGAACGGAAATTCCTCCCCTCGGTCGGTGACCATCCTGGGTTCGACCGGTTCAGTCGGCTGCAGCACCATCGATCTGATCCGGCGCAATCGCCCGGCCTTCGTCGTCGAAGCTCTGACGGCCAACAGCAATGTCGAGAAATTGGCTCTGCAGGCCGAAGATCTCGGCGCCCGTTTCGTCGCGATCGGCGACGAAAGCCGCTACCTGGCGCTCAAGGAACGGCTGGCCGGCAGCGGGATCGAAGTCGCAGCCGGCGAGCCGGGCGTCGTCGAGGCTGCTGCCCGTTCGGCCGATTGGGTCATGGCGGCGATCGTCGGCGCCGCTGGTCTGGCTCCGACTCTGGCGGCGATCCGCCGCGGCGCCGTCGTGGCACTCGCCAATAAGGAGGTGCTGGTCTGTGCCGGTGATCTGGTGACCGCAGAGGTGCGACGATACGGGGCCACGCTCCTGCCGGTCGACAGCGAACATAATGCGATTTACCAAGTCTTCGACTTCACCCGGATCGAGGCGGTCGAGAAGATCATCCTCACCGCCTCCGGCGGACCGTTCCGCTCGCTCGACAGCCAGGCGATGTCGGGTATGGGGCCGGCCCGGGCCTTGAAACACCCGACCTGGAACATGGGCGCCAAGATCTCGATCGACAGCGCCACCATGATGAACAAAGGCCTGGAGCTGATCGAGGCGAAGCATCTGTTCGGTCTGCCGGAGCAGCAGATCGAGATCCTGGTCCATCCGCAATCGGTCATCCACAGCCTCGTGGCCTATGTCGACGGTTCGGTACTGGCCCAGCTGGGCTCGCCCGACATGCGAACGCCGATCGCCTTTACCCTCGCCTGGCCGCGACGTATGGCCTCACCCAGCCCGCGTCTCGATCTTACGGCGATCGGACAGCTGACTTTCGAGGCCCCCGACCCCGTTCGCTTTCCGGCCCTTCGCTTGGCCCGCGAGGCACTCGTCGCCGGCGGTTCGGCGCCGACGGTTCTCAATGCGGCCAATGAAGTGGCGGTGCAGGCGTACCTAGATCGGCAGATCGGCTTCCTCGACATCGCTTCCATCGTCGAACAGACCTTGGCGGAACTCCCCGTTGCGCCCATAGATAGTCTCGACGACGTCCACAATTTTGACAAAAGGGCTCGCAACATTGCAGCCCGCCGCGCCGGCATGGCCGGCCGGGCTTGACCGAAGAAGAGGATAAGGGTCGATGGCCATTATCGCCTGGGCTTGGGGTACGCTGGTTCCGTTCCTGATCGTCCTGACCGTGCTCGTCTTCGTGCACGAGATGGGGCACTACCTCTTGGCGCGGCTGAGCGGCGTCCGGATCGAGACCTTTTCGATCGGGTTCGGACCGGAACTCTTCGGCTGGTACGATCGGCGCGGCACGCGCTGGCGGGTTTCGGCCATTCCAGTGGGCGGATATGTCAAGATGTTCGGCGATGCCGACGCCTCGTCGATGCCCGGCGAGGAAATTCAAACGATGACGGCTGAAGAACGCGCCGTCTCGTTCCACCACAAGCCCCTGGCCGCGCGGGCGGCGATCATCGCGGCCGGACCGATGGCGAATTTTCTGTTCACCATCGTCGTCCTCAGCGGCCTGTTCGCGACTGTCGGCCAGCGCTATACGCCGCCGAATATCGGACAAGTCCAGCCCGACAGCGCGGCGGCGGCGGCCGGGGTCTTGCCGGGCGATGTCTTCGTCAGCATCGACGGCCAAACCGTCAACCGTTTCGAGGATGTCCAGCAGGCGGTCCAGCTCAATACCGGCGAGCCGATGACGGTCGTGGTTCGCCGCGGCGATACCGAGATCACGTTGAGCATTACCCCACGCATCACGGAATCGGTCGACCGGTTCGGCAATCACCAGAAATTCGGCTTGCTCGGCGTTCTCGGCAGCGGCGTCGCCTATATCCAGCGCGATCCGGGCACCGCGATCGTCGAAGCGGTGCGTGAAACCTGGTCGGAGGCTTACGCCATCCTGCGCGCCGTCGGTCAGATGATCACCGGCCAGCGCAACTCGGACGAGATCGGCGGGCCGATCCGGATCGTAACATTGTCGGGCGAGGTGGCTCAGGGCGGGGTGCTGGCCCTGCTGTCCTTCATGGCGGTCCTGTCGGTCAATCTCGGACTGATCAACCTGTTTCCGATCCCCGTCCTTGACGGTGGCCACCTGCTGTTCTATGCCGCAGAGGCCTTGCGGGGGCGGCCGCTCGGCCAACGGGCCCAGGAGTTCGGGTTCCGGGTCGGTCTGGCGATCGTGCTCACGCTCATGGTGTTCGCCACCTGGAACGATCTGGCGCATCTGTGGCCGTTCACCAAGGTTTGACGATCGGATCATTTCGTGTTCTGGCGGGGGGCATTTTGCGGCCGGCTTTTCAGGTAATGTTGCGGAGCGGCACGGCCGCGGTCGCCCTCTTGCTGTTATCTCCGGAATCGGCGCCGGCACAAGTCGGCGAGCAGGTGGCGCAGGTGCGGCAAGGCGGTATCATCCGCGAGATCCGGATCGAAGGCTCCGAACGAATCGAACCGGAAACCGTGCGGTCCTACCTCACCGTCCAGCCCGGCGACTCGTTCGACAACGACAAGCTCGACAAATCGCTGAAGGCATTGTTCGGCACCGGATTGTTCGCCGATGTCAATCTGCAGCGCGACGGCGACGCGCTGATCGTGCGCGTGGTCGAAAACCCGATCATCAACCGCGTCGCCTACGAAGGCAATGAACGGTTCGACGACAAGGCGATCAATGACGAAGTCCATCTGAAGCCGCGCGCAGTCTATACGCGGACGAAGGTTCAGGCCGATGTGAAGCGCATCCTCGATCTCTATCGGCGCAGCGGCCGCTTCGCCGCGACGGTCGAGCCCAAGGTGGTACAGCTGCCGCAGAACCGGGTCGATCTGATCTTCGAGATCAACGAAGGAAAGCTGACCGGGATCCAGAGTATCAACTTCGTCGGCAACAAAGCTTTCGATAACGGCGATCTTCAGGCCGTGATCTCGACCAAGGAATCGCGCTGGTACCGGTTCTTCTCGAGCGACGACACGTACGATCCCGATCGCTTGACCTACGACCGCGAGCTACTGCGCAAATACTATCTGGCCAAAGGTTATGCCGATTTCCGGGTCGTCTCGGCGGTGGCCGAGCTGACGCCAGCCCGCGACGGCTTCATCATCACCTTCGCAGTCGAAGAGGGCGAGCGGTATCATGTCGGTACGGTCGGCCTCAATGTCGGCCTCAAGAATCTGAAACCGGAGGACCTGCAGCCGCTGCTCACGACCAAGGAAGGCGATTGGTACAATGCCGACGAAGTCGAGAAGTCGATCAACAAGCTGACGACAGCCGTCGGCGATCGCGGCTATGCCTTCATCGATATCCGTCCGCTGGTGACCCGCAACAAGGAACAGCACACGGTCGACCTGACCTTCGATATCGCCGAGGGGCCGCGAGTCTACGTCGAACGGATCGACATCAACGGCAACGTCGCGACGTTGGATCGGGTCATTCGGCGCCAATTCACAGTCGCCGAGGGCGACGCCTTCAACACCTCGAAGGTCAAGCGTTCCGAGCAGAATTTGAAGAATCTCGGCTTCTTCAAGAAGGTCGAGGTCACCAACGTGCCCGGAAGCGCCCCCGACAAGACGGTGATCAACGTCAACGTCACGGAGCAGTCGACGGGCGAACTCAGCCTCGGGACCGGCTTTTCCACGACGCAGGGTCTGCTCGCCAATGTCGGCATCCACCAGAGCAATCTGCTGGGACAGGGTCAGGATCTCCGTCTCAACGGCACTCTGTCGCAATTGGTCAAGGCGGTCGATCTGAGCTTCACCGAGCCGTATTTTCTCAATCGTCCGCTGGCGGCCGGGTTCGATCTGTTCCAGACCCAGAATAATAACCAGAGGCTGCAGACCTACGACCTCTATTCCTTGGGGGCGACGGGACGCCTCGGCTATGATCTCTACGAGGATCTGCACAATACCTGGCGCTATACGATCCGCGAGGATCGAATCACCAATATTCAAACGAACACCTCGGCCTTCATCGTCGAGGAGGAGGCCGCGCGGACCGAGTCTGTGATCGGCTCGTCGCTGTTTTGGGATCAACGCAACGATCACGTGACCCCGACCGGCGGATTCTACACCTCGGTCGACGGCTCGGTTGCCGGTCTGGGCGGTGATGTCCGCTATCTCAAGGGCATCGTCGGTGCCGGCTACTATTATCAGATCGCGCCGACCTGGGTGCTCCGGCTCAAAACCGAATTCGGCGCGGTCATGGGCATCAACGAGGATGTGTTCATCGGCGATCGGTTCTATGTCGGCGGCGACAATCTGCGCGGTTTCGCCAATGCCGGCATCGGCCCGCGAGATACGACGACGAACGACGCGCTGGGCGGCAACGACTACTACACGAGCTCGCTACAGCTCGGTATCCCGCTCGGTCTGCCGGAGGAACTCGGCGTGACCGGGCGGCTCTTCACCGATGCCGGGTCGCTGTTCGGGATCAATCAGACTCGTCCGATCCATTCGACGGAGCAAGTGATCACGACCAACTCCAGCGGCGCCACGGTGACGATCTCGACGCCGATCAACTCGACCTATATCGACAGCGATTCCCTGCGTCTATCGAGCGGGTTCGGCGTATCCTGGAAGTCGCCGCTGGGGCCAGTGACCATCGATCTCGGCATTCCGATCTTGAAAGAACCCTTTGACCAGCGCGAACTCGTGCGGGTCAATTTCGGCACGAAGTTCTAATGAGAGGTACTAGATGTCGGTGAAGCAGCAATTCTTTGCAGCCGGTGCGTTATTCGCAGTTTTATTTATAGTCTCGCCCGGCTCGGCGGTCGCGGCCGGACCGCCGGTGGCCGGGGCGGGGCTGGAGGCGCCTCAGGTGCCGGCCATGCTGATCGTCGATACGGAACGGGTGTTGTCCGAATCGAAAGCTATGAAGGGGCTGCAGGGTCAGATCGAAGGTCAGCAGCAGGCCTTGCAGAAGGAGTTCGGCAAGAAGCAGGATGATCTGCGTTCGGCCGAGACCGAACTGCGCAAAGAGCAAGGTACCATCGCCACCGATGTGTTTCAGGACAAGGTCAAGGCCTTCGAGAAGCGGGTCGCCGAGGTTCAACGCGATGCAGCCTCGCGCAAGCAGGCGTTGGAACAGGGGTTCAACGCCACGATCGGCAAGGTCAAGCAGGCGCTGGTCGAGGTGGTCCGGGATATCGCGACCGAACGGCACGCCAATATGGTGGTACAAGCCGGACCCTTCCTGATTTTCGACCCGGGCTATGATGTCAGCGCCGATGCGCTGCACCGATTGGATCAGAAGCTGCCGAGCGTCCAATTGGTTCTTCCGAAAGTCCCGCCGCCCGGGGCCGCGCCGGAATCGGCGGACGGGAATACAGTCGCGGCGGCCCCGGCGCCGGCGCCGACCAAAAAGAAATAGGCGATGGCCGATCCCCGGTTCTTCCGGGCGGTTGGTCCCTTCACGGTCGCCGAGATCGCCGCCACCACCGGTGCCGAGATCGGTGGTGCCGGGAATGCGGGCCTCAGTCTGGACGATGTCGGTCCGCTCGAAACCGCGGGGCCTCGGCATCTGAGCTTCCTCAGCAACGTCAAATATGCCGAGGCGCTCGGCCGGTCCGAGGCCGGTGCCGCATTCGTGCATCCCAGCTTCGCCGACCGCGCGCCGCGGGGGATGACGCTGCTGTTGTCCGCCAATCCGTATCTGGCCTTTGCCAAGGCAGCAAGTCGGTTCTATCCGCGCCCGCGGCGACCAGCCGGGATTGCCGCGAGTGCCGTCGTCGATCCGACTGCCATGCTGGGCGAGGAGGTTTCGATCGGCCATCATGCCGTCATCGAGGCCGGGGCAGAGATCGGGGCCCGCACCCAGATCGGGCACAATACCGTCATCGGGAGCGGCACCGTCATCGGTAGCGACTGCGCGATCGCCGACAACGTCACCCTCGGCTATTGCCTCATCGGAGACCGCGTCACCTTGTTTGCGGGTGTCCGGGTCGGGCAGGACGGGTTCGGCTTTGCGTCGGACCCGAGCGGCCATGTCAAGATTCCACAGCTAGGTCGAGTGTTGATCGGTGACGATGTCGAAATCGGCGCGAATACGACGATCGACCGGGGGGCGGGCCCGGACACCGTCATCGGTGCAGGATCGATCATTGATAATCTGGTGCAGATCGGTCACAACGTCGTCCTGGGCAGAGGCTGCGTCATGGCGGCTCAGGCGGGCATCTCCGGAAGTACCAAACTCGGGGATTTCGTTCAGCTCGGCGGTCAGGTCGGGTTGGCGGGTCATCTTTCGATCGGGACGGGGGCTCAGCTCGTAGCGCAGAGCGGTGTGATGCGCGACATCCCGGCCGGCGTGGTCTACGCTGGTACGCCTGCGGTTCCGAGGCGGCAGTGGCTTCGGCAAAGCGCCATTCTGGGCCGTCTCGCCACCAAGAAGGACAGTTGAGCGATGGATGCGGCCGAAGCGAAGGGAACCGTACCAGATCTGGGTATTCAAGAGATCATGGCGTGCATCCCGCATCGCTATCCCTTTCTGATGATCGAGAAACTGACCGAAATCGTGCCGCACGAGAGTGCGGTCGCGATCAAGAGCGTCTCGGTCAACGAGCCGCAATTCCAGGGTCATTTTCCCGATCGGCCGATCATGCCGGGCGTCCTCATCGTCGAAGCGATGGCGCAGGCTGCGGCCTGCCTGGTGGTGCACTCGCTGCAAATCGCCGGACAGCGGCGGACAGTTTATTTCATGAGCATCGACGAGGCGCGGTTCCGCCGGCCAGTCGGGCCGGGCGATCAACTCCGCATCCATGTCAAGAAGCAGCAGCACCGCCGAAACGTCTGGCGGTTCGCCGGCGAGGCGCGGGTCGATGGCGTCCTCGTGGCCGAGGCTGTCTATACGGCGATGATCTCCGACCCGCCGGCCGCCTGAGACATGATCCGGATACACCCGACGGCCATCGTCGAGCCCGGTGCCGAACTGTCCGATGACGTAACCATCGGTCCGTTCTGCCATGTCGGCCCCAAGGTCCAATTGGCGCCGCGGGTCGAGCTGATATCGCATGTCGTCGTCGCCGGCATCACCCGCATCGGCCCCGGCACCCGGGTCTTTCCCTTCGCTTCGGTCGGGTACCAGCCCCAGGATTTGAAATATCATGGGGAACCGTCGAGTCTCGAGATCGGGGCAAACAACCTCATCCGCGAAAGCGTCAGCATCAATACCGGCACCGAGGGCGGCGGCATGGTGACCCGGGTCGGCGACCGCAATCTGATCATGCTGGGCGCTCACGTCGCCCATGACTGCCAGATCGGCAACGACACGGTCCTTGCCAACAATGCGTCGCTGGGCGGGCACGTCACGGTCGACGATTTTGCGATTGTTTCCGGTAACTCCGCCGTCCAGCAATTTTGCCGCATCGGGCGCCACGCCTTTGTCGGCGGCATGACCGGCGTCGAACACGACGTCATTCCCTATGGGATGGTCTTGGGCGATCGGGCGCGGCTCAACGGTCTCAATCTGCGCGGGCTGCAACGCCGCGGTTTCGACGTCGCGGAAATTCGCGCGATGCGGCAGGGCTACGATTTTCTCTTCGGCGGGGAGGGGACTTTCGCCGACCGGGTCGAGCTCGCGGCCGAGCGCTTCGCCGATCTCAAGCCGATGATGGAAATCATCGATTTCATCCGCGTCGATTCTCGCCGACGGATCGTCCAGCCTGTCGCGGGGCATGGCGCCTAAGCTCGGAATCATTGCGGGCAGCGGCACTCTGCCGAAGGCGCTGGTCGAGAAATGCCGGGAAACGGGCCGGGACTGCTTCGTCCTGGCGTTCGAGGGCGAGACCGATCCGGCCTGCGTGGACGGGACCCCGCATCTCTGGAGCCGGCTCGGTGCCGCCGCGAAGAACCTCACGACACTGCGGCAGGCCGGCGTCGGGGAGGTGGTCATGGCCGGCGGCATTCGCCGCCCGTCGCTCACCGGGTTGCGGCCGGATTGGCGGGCAGCGCAATTCTTCGCCCGCATCGGCCTGCGCGCACTGGGCGATGACGGATTGCTCAAGGCAGTGGTCAAGGAATTGGAGCGCGAGGGGTTCACCCTGGTCGGCGTCGAAAGCGTGCTCGGCGACGCCCTGGCGCCCGCGGGTCCATTCGGCCGCTACCGGCCGGATGATCAGGCTCTGGCCGATATCGACCATGGCTTCCACGTCGCGGCAGTGCTGGGGAAGCTCGATATCGGGCAAGCCGTGATCGTGCAGCAGGGCATGGTGCTCGGGGTCGAGGCGATCGAGGGCACCGACGCCCTGCTTCGGCGCTGTGCCTCGCTCCGGCGCGAGGGACCCGGCGGGATCCTGGTCAAGGCCAAGAAGCCCGATCAGGAACGCCGGGCCGATCTGCCGACGATCGGTCCGCAGACGGTCACGGCCGCGCACGAAGCGGGGTTGCGCGGCATCGCCGTCGAGGCCTGGTCGACATTGGTCGTCGAGCGGGGCGCGGTCACGGCGCTGGCCGACAGGCTCGGGCTGTTCGTCGTCGGTCGGATCGTCTGAGGCCGATGTTGTTCTATCTCATCGCTGGTGAGCCTTCGGGCGATGTCATCGGCGCGAGCCTGATGCGGGCACTCAGCGAGATCACCCATGGGCGGGCCCGCTTCGCCGGAATCGGCGGAGAATGCATGGCGGCCCTGGGGCTCGACAGCGCCGTGCCGATTCGCGAATTGGCGATCATGGGCTTCGTCGAATTGGTTCCGGTCATGGTGCGGCTGTTGCGCCGGGTGCGGGAGACGGCGGCCGACATCGAGCGGCTCGCTCCGGCCGCGGTGGTCACGATCGACAGCTCTGGTTTCTGCTTCCGCGTCGGCGAGGCGTTGCGCAAATCCGGCAAGCGTCCGCCGCCGATCATCCATTACGTGGCCCCGATGGTCTGGGCGCTGCGCGAGCACCGCGCCCGCTCCGCCGCGCGGGCAGCCGACCATCTCCTGACCTTGTTCCCGTTCGAGCCGCCCTATTTCGAGAAGGTCGGGTTGCCTGCGACCTACGTCGGTCATCCCGTCGTCGAGGGCGAGGCCAGTCGCGGCGACGGAAGGCGCTTTCGCGCCGCTCATGGCATCGCGGCGACCGCTCCGGTGCTCTGTGTGCTGCCGGGGAGCCGTGCCGGTGAAGTCCGCCGACTCTTGCCGGTCTTCGGCTCGACCGTCGCCCGCCTGGTGCGGCGTTTCCCGGAGATGCGGGTGATCGTGCCGACAGTGGCGAACGTCGCCGAGCAGGTTGTGTCGAGCGTGGCGCAATGGCCGGGCGGGACCCTCGTCTTGCGCGGTCCGAGCGAGAAGTACGATGCCTTCGCCGCCAGCGACCTCGCGCTCGCCGCTTCCGGCACGGTGGCGTTGGAACTGGCGATGGCCCGCGTGCCGATGGTCATCGGGTACCGGCTGTGGGGACCGACATACTGGGCCGTCCGGCGCGCAGTCAAGATCAGCTTTGCCAATCTGATCAATCTTCTGCTCGATCGATCGGTGATTCCGGAGCTGCTCCAGCACGACTGCACGCCCGAACGGCTGGAAGCGGCGCTGGTCGGACTGCTGACCGATTCGGAGGCGCGGTGCGCTCAGCTGTCGGCCTTCGGCGAGGCTCTGAGCCAGATCGGACTGGGCGGTGCATTGCCGAGCCACAGGGCGGCTGAAAAGATCCTGGCGCTGGTGGCCGAGCGGCGCGGCGTTTCGGACGGACGGTCGATCGACCGTGCCGGATCGTCGATTCCTAAGCTTTGATCAACGCCCTGTTGGTAGAGGAACATGGGCCATACGATCAGGGAGCCTGCGGATCCGGCGCTTCGCCGGTCGCTCGGGGTCGAGGTGACGGATGATGCCGGCCGACGAGGCTATAACTCGGATCGAACGCGACCCCCAGTCGGCCTCGTACCAGCGTACGAGTCCTTGGGGCATCGGCTTCGACCGGAACCCGCTGCCGATGTGGGTCGAGGAGGATGGAACGCGGGGGATTCTCGCCGTCAACGATGCCGCCCTGGCCCGATACGGTTACAGTCGCGCCGAATTCCTCGCTCTCGCCGTCAGCGACCTGCAGGCGGATGAAACCGCCGAGGGCGTGGAGCACCACCGCAGGGCCGACGGCACCAGCGTCCCGGTCAAGGTCGAGCGGGACCGGATCGATGTGGATGGAAGGCCGGCCTGGCTCGCCGTAGTCAGCGAAAGAGACGATCAGGCGATCCGCGACAGCGAGGAGCGGTTCCGGCAAATGTTCGAAGTGGCCTGCGACGGGTTCTGGGAAACCGATCGCAAAGGACGAATGACCGTACTATCGCCGAGCTACGAAGCCAGCTTCGGTCTGTCGGTCGAAAATATTCTGGGCAAACGCCTTCAGGATTTTCCCGGCGTGTCGATCCATCCGGAAATGGCGGAAAAGGCCCTCGTGGCCATACAGCGGCTCGAGCCGTTCCGCGACTTCGTCTATTCTCGACGGCACGTGACGACGAACAAAGTCCGATGGGTCCACACCAACTGCGTGCCGCTCCTCTCCAAAAGCGGGGCGGTCGCGGGCTATCGCGGCGTCGCCCGCGACATCAGTGCTCAGATCGAGGCGGAACAGGCGCTCCGCGCGAGCGAACAGCGCTTCCGGCAGATGTTCGAACTCGCCTCGGATTTCTACTGGGAGATGGACGCGAAGTTCCGGTACCGCCTCGCATCGCCGCGCTGGGATGCGTTGCACGGGATCGGTTTCGACGAGATTCGCGGGAAGCGGCTGATCGACTTTCCCGGAGTGTCGATCACGCCGGAGATGGGAAAGATGGCGCTCGTCGCTCAGAAGGCCAGACAGCCGTTTCGCGATTTTGTCTATTCCCGGAAGCTCGGCACCGGGGAGACTCGATGGTTCTCGGTCTGCGGCATGCCGAGTTTCGACGAGACCGGGGAGTTCTCGGGATATCAGGGTGTCGGCACCGACATCACCAGGCGGATCGAAGCCGAACTGGCGGCGGGACTGGCGCAGCGGAGCCTGCACGACGCCGTCAATTATGTCAGCCAGCCCCTGGTCGTCTATGACGCGAAGGATTGCGCCGTGGCCTTCAATGGCGCCTTCGTCGATCTCCATCGTCGAGACGACGGCAAATTCGCGGTATTTCTCGGCGCCGCGTTTTCCGAGATGGCGGAATGGCAGATTCGATCCGGCTTCTATCAGACCGGGACCGGCCAGACGGAGATCGACCTCGACACGCTGCTCGCCCGCCATCTGACCGAGGACGAGCACAGTTATCTGCTCGGTGATGGCCGCTGGATGCTGGTGACTTATCGCCACTTGCCCGGTGGCGGCCGTGTCGGGCTCTGGACCGATATCACCGCGGTGAAGCGCGCCGAGGGCGAGACACGGCGACTTCAGGAGCAACTCCATCACTCCCAGCGACTGGAAGGGCTGGGCACGCTCGCCGGCGGTGCGGCGCACGAGATCAACAATGCACTGGTGCCGGTGATTGCGCTCACCAAGATCGTCGCGACCCACTTACCCGAGGAGAGCCGGGATCGCCGCAGCCTGGGTCTGGTCTTGCGCGGTGCCGAGCGCTCGCGCGACCTGGTGAAGCAGATCCTGGACTTCAGCCGCAAGGAGGAGCACCGCCGGGAGACCGTCGATGTGGCGGCCGTGCTCGAGGAGGCGCTGCAGCTGTTGCGTGTGACGGTGCCCAGCACCATCCGCTTCGAGGAGGATATCGCCCAGGTGCCGCTGGTCATCGGCGATCCGAACCAGATTCATCAGGTCATCGTGAATCTCGTGGCCAACGCCGCTCACGCGATCGGCGAGGCTCAAGGTACGATCACCACCGGCCTGCATCTCGATGCCGTCGTCGGCCGATTGTGCCTCTCGGTGGCCGATACCGGCTGCGGCATGACGGAGGCGACGAGAATCCGAATCTTCGAGCCGTTCTTTACCACCAAGGAAGTCGGCAAGGGCACCGGACTGGGCCTTGCCGTCGTGCACGGCATCATCACGAGCCATGGCGGGAGCATCGAAGTCGAGAGCGCTCCCGGCCAGGGAACACGTTTCGCGGTCTATCTGCCGGTGGCCCGGACGCAAGCGGCGGACTGACCGCCAGGCTCAATTCGTCGGAGCCGGATCGCCCTCGTAGCGCACCAGCGCAAACAGCAGATCTCGCACGACCTCGTCGTGGCTGAAGATGCCGGAGCTCCGGGTTTGCGGAAACACCTGATAGCTCAGGATCCGCAACTTCGCGCCCCGATGCATGGTTTTGGCGCCGATCACCTTGGGATGCTCCAGTACGAGACCCTCGGCGCTGCCGTCCGGTTTCGGGTCGAAGCTGCCGAGCGCTTCGATGTTCGCCTGCACCTCGCCCGAGACCATCAGCGGCAGACCTTCCCAATCCAGCGTCACCGTCGCATTGACTCCCGGCACGCCCCGTTCGACGAAGACGTGCTGATTGTTCTTCACCGTCTTGCCGTTGAAGGCGATGCTGTCCCACCAGATTTCGCTCTGCGAATAAAGCACCGGAACAAAGCCCACCAAGCCGGTGCAGCGCCTCGGTTCGCAACCTTCGGCCCAGGCGGAGTGGCCCAGTCCGCCGAGCAGAGCGAGCACGACGAGCGAAACGGCTGATCTCATGACGTGTCCTCTGCAGCGGCGACGCTGGCTAGGCCAGGGCGGCCCAGGCAAAACCGAGGAATGCGGCGGCGATTACGGCCGCAACGACCCGCCGCCGCAAGCGCAGGGCCAGCGGTGGTGCATTATCATTGGCCGCGATCGGGCGCGAGCCATGAAAAGATAGCATTGCACGGTCGAATGACGGGGTCGGGCCGGTTTGTACCCGGCCGGCGCCGTCGCTCCGACGGGAGCCGTTATCCACGCTGGGTCAGCGGAAGGTAGTCCCGGCGAGTTTGTCCCGTATAGAGCTGACGGGGCCGGCCGATCTTCTGGTTTTCGTCCTCGATCATCTCGTTCCACTGGGTGATCCAGCCGATCGTCCGCGCCACTGCGAACAGGGCCGTGAACATCGAGACCGGAAAGCCCATCGCCTTCAGGATGATCCCCGAATAGAAGTCGACGTTCGGATAGAGCTTCTTATCGACGAAATAATCGTCGTTGAGCGCGATGTGCTCCAGCTCCATGGCGAGTTCGAGGAGATCGTCGTTGATCCCCAACTCGCTCAGAACCTCGTGGCAAGTCTGCCGCATGACCTTGGCACGCGGATCGAAATTCTTGTAGACGCGATGGCCGAAGCCCATCAGCCGGAAACCGTCATTCTTGTCCTTGGCCCGCCGGATGAATTCCGGGATCCGATCCTTGTGCCCGATCTCGGTCAGCTGCTTCAGCACCGCCTCGTTGGCGCCGCCATGGGCCGGTCCCCACAGCGAGGCGATGCCGGCGGCGATGCAGGCGAAGGGGTTGGCGCCGGAAGAGCTGGCGAGCCGGACCGTCGACGTCGAGGCATTTTGCTCGTGGTCGGCATGCAGCACCAGGATCCGGTCCATGGCCTTTGCCAGCACCGGGTTCATGACGTACTCCTCGCACGGCACCGCGAAGCACATGCGCAGGAAATTCTCGGCGAAGTTCAGGGTGTTCTTCGGATAGATGAAGGGCTGGCCGAGAGTGTATTTGAACGCCATGGCGGCGATCGTCGGCATCTTGGCAATGAGCCGATACGAGGCGACTTTGCGCTGGTGCGGATCATGAATGTCGGTCGAATCGTGATAGAAGGCGCTCAGCGCCCCGACCACACCGCACATCACGGCCATCGGATGGGCATCGCGTCGGAATCCGCGGTAAAAGGTGCTGATCTGCTCGTGCACCATGGTGTGGAGCGTGATGTCGCGCTCGAACTTGCTCTTCTCCACCGGAGTGGGCAGTTCGCCATTGAGCAGCAGATAGCAGACTTCCATGAAATCGCTGTGCTCGGCCAGCTGCTCGATCGGATAGCCGCGATAGAGCAGCACACCCTCGTCGCCATCGATATAGGTGATCGCCGATTCGCACGAGCCGGTCGATGTATACCCCGGATCGAACGTGAAGTACCCCGTTTCCGCATAGAGCTTCCGGATATCGATCACCTTGGGGCCGACCGTGCCGCTGATCAGCGGCAATGTCACCTGCTTGCCGGTGCTGTTGTCGATGAGCGTGACTGTCTCCCCGGTACGCGCGGTGGCATCAGGCGATTTGCTGCTCATGGGGACGCTCCTTTGCGAGAGGACGGGGCGGCTGCGGCGATTGTGACGCAGCATAGGCCGCTCCGGTCGGCATGGCAAATGCGCCGTGTTGCATTGCGGTCAATCAGGGACTGCCGTTCCGAAATCGCGCATGCGGTCGGTCGACTCGTCTCGGCCGAGTACGCGCATGATCTCGAATATTCCCGGCGAAATCGTCGAGCCGGTCAGCGCCGCGCGCAGTGGTTGGGCCACGGCTCCGAGCTTAACGCCTTGGGATTCCGAAAAGTTCCGGACCCCTGCCTCGAGCGCCGGCTCACTCCACGACTCGATCGACCGAAGGCTTTCGCAAAGTTCCAGGACGAGCCGGCGCGCCTCCTTCGAGGCCAGCGCCCTGGCCTTGTCGTCGAGCGTCAGCGGCCGCACTGCAATATAGAATCCGGCGTTCCGAGCCAGTTCGACGAGCGTCTTGGCGCGCGCCTTCAATCCCTCCATGCCGGCCAGCAGCCGCGCCGCCTGGACGGCCGTCAGCGTGCCGTCGGGGGCGAGAAGGGGTGCAACGAGTGCGACGAGGCGTTCCGCCTCGGCCGCCCGCAGGTAATGGCCGTTCAGATTGTCGAGCTTGTTGAAGTCGAACCGTGCCGGCGACCGGCCGATGCCGGGAAGATCGAACCACTCGATCGCCTGCCCCGTCGAGATGATCTCGTCATCGCCATGCCCCCAGCCCAGCCGCAGCAGGTAGTTCCGCAGCGCTTCGGGCAGGTAGCCCATGGCGCGATATTCCGCGATCGCGAGGGCGCCGTGGCGCTTGGACAGCTTGGTGCCGTCGGGCCCGTGGATCAACGGCACATGGCTGAAATGCGGATGGTCCCAACCCAGGCCCTGGTAGATCTGGATCTGGCGAAAGGTATTGGTCAAGTGATCGTCGCCGCGGATGACATGGGTGACGCCCATGTCATGGTCGTCGACGACCACCGACAACATGTAGGTCGGCGTGCCGTCGGCACGCAGGAGGATGAGATCGTCGAGTTGCTCGTTGGCGACCTCGACTTGGCCCTGGACCCCGTCCTGGATCACGGTCGTGCCGGTCTGCGGCGCGCGCAGCCGGATCACCGGCGGGACGCCGGCCGGTGCCTCGTCCGGATTACGATCCCGCCAGATCCCCTCGTAGCGCTGCGGCCGCCCCTCGGCGCTCTGGCGCCGGCGCATGGCGTCGAGTTCGGCCGGGGTGCAGTAGCAGCGATAGGCCGTACCACGCGCCAGCATCGATCGGGCGATTTCGGCGTGCCGGTCCAGGCGAGTGGATTGCAGGACGATGTCGCCGTCCCAATCCAGCCCGAACCAGGCCAGGCCCTCGACAATGGCCTCGATCGCGGCCGGGATCGAGCGCTGGCGATCGGTATCTTCGATCCGCAGCAGGAACTTGCCGCCATGGTGGCGGGCGAATAGCCAGTTGAACAGGGCCGTCCGGGCACCACCGATATGGAGGTAACCCGTCGGCGAAGGCGCGAATCGGACGATCACGGACATGGGGGGAGCGATCCTGAGGGAACGGAACATGCATCCGGACTGAGGCTGCGCCGGCTTGCTCGATCGGGAGAATACTCCCTAACCCGATGGATCACACCTCTCGTGCGGTCCGGTGCTGCGGCTCCCATCGATCGAACCGGCCGCATTTCCGGCGCGCATTCCGAAGGGACCCGCAGATCGAGCAGAAGTGCCGCGCCGCCGTCACTCCGCTGCGATGCGGGGGCGACCGGTTATCTGGGACCAGGCGGCGAGGATCGCCGGATCACGGTCGTCGACGGCAAGGGCCTCGAGGAGATGGGACGATGCGTCTCTGGCGCTGCCAGCCTGGTGCTCGGCCCGAGCCAGCGTGTAGAGCGACGGCGCATGGTATGGATTTATCGCCAGCGCCCGCTGGCTGGTGGCGATCGCCGAGCCGGTGTCCCCGCTATCGAGCGCCCGCTCCGCCTCGTCGGCCAGTCGGGTCACGGTATCGACCTGTGCCCGATCGTAGATCCATCCGATTCGGCGCGCCGCGAATTCGCGGGCATGATGGTGATGGGCGAGCACCTCGCCGGACACTTCATAATAGCAGGAGTACTTGCCGCTCGAGCCCCAGGGTTTGTGCTGAAGCAGTGCCTCGAATACCAGCCGGTCCTCGCCCGCGCCGTCGTCTCCGGGCGCCACCGACCAGTAGGGCAGAACGAAGTGACAAACGGACTTGTCGAGGAAAAGAGTGCTGGGGCAGACGAAACCGCCATATCGCTGCTGGTTGATCCCACGCCCGGGACCGACCGAATCCCACCCGTCCCGGCAGATCGGCCAACCGGTCGCCCGATCGACCAGCCAGCGGTATGAAAACGCCCATGATTTCCCGGCGATTGCCGATTGCAGGGCCGACAGGTGGCCGCGCGCCCACCAATCATCATCGTCCAGATACGCCACATATCGGCTGTTGGCGGCATAGCTGAGGATGGTGCGGAGCGAGCCGCCATAATGGCAGGAATAAAAGCCGCCATGCCGGCTCGAGGTCGAATAGCCGAGGTCGAGGATGGTCAGGCAGATATGGTCCGGGCATTCGCGGGCCAGGCCCTCCAGACACGCATCCGCCCCTTGCCGCTGATCGATGCCGATCAGGATCTGGATGCGTCCCTTCAGATCCTGGTCGAAAACCGATCGTACGGCGCGCCCCAGGCTGGGGCGCAGGACGGTCGGGATCACCACGGCGGCATCGAATTGGGTCTGCACTTCACCAGTTGTCGTCACTGCCGTCATCTCGCCGAATGCTCCCGATCATCGACCCCTTCGAGCTGCCGGGTTCGTTCTCCCGGAGCATCTGCGGTTACACTTGCCGGCGCGCCGGCAAGCCCGCACGACATTTGTCCCGCGAGAAGACGATGGGAGCTACTGGGTTATTCCAGGAGAAAAGGACCCGACCCGAGCGTAAAATCAGGAAATTATTCGCGGAATTGGTCAAGGTTCGGGCGAAGGCGGCTCAAACTCCGAGCGTACGGTCGCGTTTCGCCTTTTGCCGCTCGACCCAGCGGCAGCTCCAGATCGAGATCTCGTAGAGACCGCAGAGCGGCAGGGCCAATCCGGTCATGCTGATCGCGTCCGGCGGCGTCACCAGCGCGGCGGCCAGGAAATTCAGGACGATGGCATAACGCCGCTGCTTGGCCAGAAACTTTGAGGTGATCAACCCCACCCGCGCCAGCAGGGTCAATGCCACCGGCATCTGGAAGGCGAGGCCGAAGGCGAAAATCAGGGTCAGCGACAGCGAAAGATATTCGCTGAGCTTGGGTACGGCCTCGATCGCCAGCGTCCCCGTCCCGGCCTGCTGCTCGAAGCTCAGGAAAAAGCGCCAGGCCGCCGGGAAGATCGCGTAATAGGCAAGCGCCCCGCCCAGGAAGAACAGCACGGGCGTGGCCACCAGATAGGGCAGGAAGGCTCCGCGTTCGTTCTTGTACAGGCCGGGCGCCACGAACATCCAGACTTGGCTGGCGATGACCGGAAACGACACGAAGCAGGCGGCCCAGAACGAGACCTTGACCCTGGTGACGAAGGCTTCGGTCAAGGCGGTAATCTGCAAATGCGCGTCGGGCCTCAGAGCGGCCAGAGGCTGGATCAGGAAATTGAGCAGCGCATCGCCGAAATAATAGCAGATTCCCCAGGCGACGATCAGTCCGGCAAACGAGACGATCAGCCGTCGCCTGAGCTCGATCAGGTGATCGAGGAGCGGCATCCGACCCTGGTCGAGTTCCTCGGTCATGGTGCGGAAGGCGGCGTCTCGGCCGGCGATTCAGCCACCGTCGTCTCGGCTGCTTTGGCCGGCGCCGGCGCTGCCGTCGGCTCGGCAGCGCTCGCCGGGAGATCTGCCGGGGGCGGGCGCTCCGGCCACAGTTTCTGCATCAGAGCGCCCCCGGGCTCGGCAGTACGGTCACTGGTTTTGTCGTGATCCAGGCGAGTCGTGTCTTGGACCGACTTACGGACCTCCTCGAGGTCGGCCTCGCGGATCATGTCGTCGATGCTGTTCTGAAATTCCCGCGCCATCCCCCGAGCGCGGCGCAGGAGCAGGCCGGCGGTTTTCAGCGCTTTGGGCAGATCCTTGGGCCCGATCACGACCAGCGCAACGGCGCCGATGACCATGAGCTCGGTCCATGAAAAATCGAACATCAGTGCCTGAAACCTTATCGGTGCGGGGGCGCAGCGGCTCAGCGCCCGGAGCCGTCGGGCGGTCGACCGGGCCTGATGCCGCCGCCCAAAGCCACCAACCCCGCGATCACGAGAACCAGAAAAACCTGCCAGATGCTGATCGCAACCACGAGGCGCTCCCGTCCGCCAGCTGTAAACGGCGCGGATCATGGCAGAAACCCCCCGGGCTGGCAACGCCGGGCCGGTGATTGATCCGCACTGCCCCTTGCTCCTAAACTGCGGCGAGGCTCACCTCAACGCTTCGCCGCCGAGATCCATCAATGCGATTCTACTCTTCGTCCGGTCAGGATCGCTTCCTGCTCGAGCATTTCTTCCAGGGCCGCAGAAACGGGGTCTTCGTCGATCTCGGTGCCGCCGAAGCCGACAGCGCCACCCTGTTTTTCGAACAGTTCATGGCGTGGCGGGGGCTATGCACCGGGGCCGATGGCGAAGCGGCCGCGCGCCTCCAGGTCACCCGCAGCGTGCCCTGCGAAAGTTTCGGCCCGGGCCGGAGCCTGGGCGATCTACTCGCCTCCCATGCCCTCTTCGCCGTCGATTATTGCGCCATCGACGCCGGCTTCGACGCGCCGGCTCTCTTGGCCGGTCTCGACCCGAAGCGGTTTCGTCTGGCCGTGGTCGCCGTTCGCAGTGGCGGCGAATTGCCGCTCGTGCCCGCCGTGATGGCGGAGCGAGGCTACGAGTTGGTCGGGCGGCTCGGTGCCGATACCCTCTTCCGGCGCCGGGACCAGCCGCTTCTGGCCCAGACATCGGTGATCTGTGCGGTGTGGAGCGGAGATCCGAAACGGGCCGATCTGCTGCGCGGTCACATGGCCAATCTCGCGCGCCAGACCGTCCCGGTCGAGCCGATCTATGTCTTCGACGACAACGACAAGATCCCGCCCTGGCTGAAGGGGCGCGCGGTTTCGGTGCGCGAAAAGCTCGGCCTCTACCAGGCCTGGAACGTTGCCTTGGCGTTGGCGCGGACCAAGTTCGTGATGAATCTGAATCTCGACGATCGGCTGGCGGTCGATGCCGTCGAATTGCTCGAACGCGGCTTGGGCCGGGAGGACGCGGCGCTGATCGGCGGCGAATGGAACGTCACCTATTCCCAAAAGGAAACCGATGCGATCGATCGCTGCTACCCGGCCGAGTTCCTGCCCTCCGTCGCCGATTGGGAACAGCGTGGGTCCGGCATCCGGACCCGCCTCGGCAGCGGGACCGGCGAGCAAGGGACCTACGGCCCGGCAACGATGTGGCGCCTCGACGCCCATATCGGCGCCCCCCGATATCCCTGGCGGTTTCCCGAAGGCACGGTGATCCGCTCGGCGGCCGATGCCGCCTGGTGGCTGGTGCTGGCCAAGCATCTGAACAAGAGATTGCTGCGCTTGCCGGTCGTCATCGGCAATTACCACTACCACCCCCGGGAGCAGGCGCAGTACCGCGCCTTGCCGCACGACGAACTCCAGCTGATCGAGCGGCTCGGCGTCGCGCTGGTCTGAGTGCGAGCCTGGTCGGCGCCCGTCCCCAGCGGGTCAGCCCGCAGCACTCCGGCGGGCGCGGTCGCCGCCGATGGCGTTGCGTAAGGTCGCCAGGGTCAAGCCGCAATAGAGCTCGAGATTGGTCTTGTACCGGTTCGACCATTTGTCGCCGCGATCGGCCAAGGCACGCTGCCGGGTCCAGGATTTGATTTCCTTCGCCGCGCGGGGGCCGAGTTCGCGAGCCCGCTCGATCACCGGCGCCAGTTCCGGAACCCAGATCGCCGTGTCTTCTGCAGTATGTTGCAGGACATAATCGACGAATTGCGCGCCCAGATACTCCCAGACGGCGGGATCATATTTGATCGGATGAATCAGATGCCCGGCCACCGGCTCGCGCAGCAGGGCCACCCGGTACCCCTGCAGCGCCAAAGCGACCGGCAGCCAGAAATCCCACCACGGCATGCCCATGGCGAAGTATCGCTCGGCCCCGGCGCCGGTGAGGCATTTCGCGATCGCGGATTTCTCGAAGAAGAACAAGTCGAATCCGCCGGTGTAGGGAGCACCCGCTGCCACCAGTGAGCCGGCGCGGGTCGACCAGGAATCGACATCCAGGCGGTGGCCGATCAGAATGGTCGAGGCGACCGATGCCGCGACGCAGTCGATCCAGTTCTTGCCGACTTCCATGCACAGATCGGCATTGATGATTCCCACAATCTCCTGCGGTTGTCGGGCGAGCACCTGGAGGAGATCGTCGATCAACGGCGTCCGGCGCCCGGCAACCGCTCCGGCGTCGCGATCAGTCGGCACGAACTCGACATCCGGATGGCGCTGGGCAAGGAGCGGAATCTCGTCGCGGACATTTACCGACAAGACTTTGAATCCGGCAGCCATCCAGGACGCGACACAATCCGCCTGATACTGATCGCCGATATTGCTTCCGCCCTGCTCGCGGGTCGTCCTCGGCGGGATCGAGGTGACGATCGCAATTTCGGGTGCCGAGGACATCGGTATGGGCTGTATCCGGAAAGTGACCAGAATCGTCGGCACGTCCGACGCCACCTGTGTACCGCACTGCGATACCGGCGACAAGTCAATCCCCGACCGCCGCCGCGAACGCGTCGGTCTCCTGCCTTCAGCGCTGCGGGCCCGGAACCGGGACGGCCGGCGGATCGTCCCGCCACCCCAGAGCCAGCGAGGTGAGGTGGATCGAGACCAGACGGCCATCGGGCGCCGGCAAGTGGTCGGTGCCGCTGATGTCGAAGCCGATCTCGCGCGGGCCCGACGTCGCGGGAATCGGAATCGTCAGATCGATGGCACCGCCGAACAGCTTGCCTTCCGCCACCTCCGCCCCGTCGGCATAGAGCTTGACGGTACCGCCCAGGATCTCGGGGCTGAAACCGGGAACCTCGCCGACGACACGGACGAAGTTGCTGGGCCCGGGTAGAGCCAACTCGAACCAGGCCTTGTCGGCGAGCCAGCCATCCTCGGTCACGCCGCTGAAGAACAGGCCCGGCGCCAGCAAACCGGCGGGAATGCTCGCGATCGCCGGTGGCGGAACGATGGCCGCCACCTGTTCGGGCGAGAGGAGAGAAATGTTGCGGGTAAAGCCGATGAGGCGGCGCGGATCGTTGCCGAGCTGGGTGTTGTAGATCGCGGCCAGACCGCGGCGCTCGGTGCGGAACTGCACGGCATCCGCGCCGATATCGAGCGCCAGATAGAAATGCCCATCTATTTCTCGAGGTGTCACGGGTTCCGACAGGCCGCGTCCGGCCCCGCGCCCCTCGAAGCCCAGCGACTGCCGTTCGGTGCCGATGATCGCCGCCGGCGGCAGCGACACGTCCTGCCCGCCGAGCCCGCCCGTCGTGTAATCGAGGAGAAGGCGGGAACCCGGCACCGGGTTCAGCACTTCGAACAGGACATGGCGGCCGATCCCCTGGATTCCGCCCGGCGATCCGGCGAAATCGGCCTCGATCTGCCACAGGCCGACATCCTCGATCTGACCCGGAATGACGATATGCGCGATGTCGGTATCGACCTGGACCAACATGTTGCGCTGATCGCTGCGCAAGGCGGGATAGAGATGTCCGGCACTCGGCCGCTCCTGGCTGCCGTTCAACACGCTTTCGTCGCGTGCCGGCAGAACCACGTAGCCGGATCCGGCCGAGCCGCGCTCGCGCGGCTCGAAACGCTTGAAGTGGTGGATCGCCCCGCCCGGTTCGAGATCGAACTCGATCCGACGCCAGGTCTCGGCGAGCCGGTCGACGAGTGTCTGGAACGCGGGCGGATTTTTCCTCCCGGCGGCTTGGTCGACCGGAGTCGTGTCGATGCCGTCGAGATTCCAGGCCGGATGAGCGCGGGTGAACAGCCCGACGAGATCCGATTTGGGATAATCCTGCAGCCCGATCATGACCGGCACCCGGGGCTCGAGCGACACGAGGCTGCGCAACTGGCTCAACATGCCAGCCCAACTCTGGTGCACCGAGTCCCGCAAATAGTCGGACTGGGTGTGGAAATTGGCGAGGCCGAGGGCGGTTACCACCAGCGCGGCCACGACTCGACCCGGAAGCTTGTTCACCGCGTCACCTGCAGCAGCCGGCATAAGGACAAGACTGCGGTCGCCATCAGGAACGGCTGTGCGAACATCGCCAGTTTGAAAAGGCCGAACCCGGACGCGGTCGCGCCGAAAAACGTTGCCAGCACGATCATGATCAGGACCATCGCAGCGCAGGCTTCGTGGCGATAGGTCTGCCACACGGCGCCGATCGCCGCGGCAGACGAGAGAACGAGCCCCAGCCCGATCGCGAGATTTTCGCCGAGCAGCGGCACATCGGCGGGTCCGTACGAGCGCAAGCCCCAGAGTGCTGCGATTCCCGACGGCACCAGGAAAAACGGAAAGAGTTCGGCGAGCCGCATTCTCCCCGTCGTCTGGTCGGCCTGACGCAGCAGGAAGTAGAGCGAAGCCAGGGCGTCGGGCGCGACCAGGAGGAGCCCCGCGATCCCGATCACCGCACCGGCGATCAGCCCCCGACGCCAGTACCGGCTCACCTCTCGGGCCCCGATTGCATGATAAGTCAGGAATCCCACACCGAGAAACGGCAGCATTTCTGGATAGCTGAGAATGAACCCGGCGACGACGAAGGCCGCCAATCCGACGAAGCGCGTCAAGGACGGGCGCGACAGCCGGTAAAATGGACTCAGCAACAGGACGCAGGCCAGACCGAGGCAGGTGAGTCCCAACTCCTGACCCAATAGTTGCAGGGTCACGCCGACGCTCGACAACGCCGTCACAGCCAGCAATGCGGCGCTCAACAGGCGGGCGAAGCGGTGAGCCGTGCCGACCAGCGCCGTCGCGGCACCGAGCGCCGCGACATGGAGCGAGACGATGATGGGCATGTAGAGCGACAATTCATCGAGCCCGCTCACGCTCACGACCCAAGCGAACAGCAGATCCGTGCCGGTGCGGACGCCGCGCAGGGGAAATGCCACGTAGCGGCTGGGCCAATCGCTCTGATCCAGCCAAACGCCGATATCGGCGACCTCGATATAGGGTTGGCGGACGAGCCGGTCGGTATCGAGGATGTAGTTGGCGGCATCGGGATTGAGATGGGCCAGCCAAGCGAAGCCGGCAATCAGCAACGGCCAGCCCGATGCACCGAACGCCAAGGCCAGTATGAACAGATAGGGGAGCCCCCGCCATCCGGGCAAGGGCGGCCTCTGCCAGTACAAAGCGCCGAGGGCGAGGGCGAGGAGGACGATGCCGAGCGGCCAGGCTATCGTGCCGATCGGGAATCCCAGGCGGCTCAGAAGGTAGTTGCTGTAGATGAGCGCCAAGATCCCGACCGCCGGAGAGATGAGCGTGGTCCGGATCAAGTCGTCCCGACGATAGAGCGCGCCCAGAATGGCGAAGCCGATGACCCAGAAAAAGCCGAACATGCCCACCGAGACGAGGAACGCCACGCGCACATCTCCTTCATCTTCCGAGCTCGGCTACCCCGTCGGGGTCCCTCTGCGCTCTCACGCCGGGCAGGACCGGGAAAGGGGTGTTAGCCAAAGTGCCCTGCAATTGCAAGGAGGTCGGACGGGAGCGGGCGCACCTGCGCCGAATGCCCCAGTCCAGCCGAGCAGCGGCAAAGCCGTTAGGGCGGAGCGGCCAGACCGGCGCGACATCTCAAAATGCGACATAGATGAATGGCACCAGCGGCATCCCTATTCTGTAAAGCATATAGTGAATGACGCAGCCAGCCACGATGCCGAGGCACAGAGATAACGATCTCGATGAGAGACTTTTCATTTCAATAGCCAAATTCATGAGCCATTTTAACGACCTCCGCCGCGACTCGCTCGGCGAGTTTCGCTCCACCGGCTACCGACAAATGGACCCGATCACTATAGTCGTCGGCAGTAAAGTCCTTGCTCGCAACGATCGACTGATGGACACCGCAGCTCTTCAGAAGTTGGGTCATGAACTCTGCCTGACCAAGGAAGGACGCTTGTTCATCGGCCGTGAGCCGGGAGACGTAATAAGGACTATTGAGATCGACAACGCTGATGGTGTGCTCCCGGAGCAAGGGCGGAACTTGGTCTTCTACCAGCGACCTGACACTGGCCCAGTGCGGGCTGTCCGGCGGGATGATTTGCGATCGGACAATATCCGTTTCTCGACGGTCCGTTTCGCCACCGGGATATCCGCGATCACGATACCATTGCGGCGGCATTTCAGGGTCCTTGAATTCCCGGAACGGTGAGAAAGATTCGGTGGCCAAGTATTGGGTCCAGATCGTACCGCCATACTCGTAGGTGACGTAGTTCCAAAAATCATCGAAATTGAGATAACGGTCGAGCATCGCGCCCCAGGCAACCTCGCGCAGCTCCGTGAGCTTGCTCCAAAGAGCCTTGCGCATCAGGCTGTCCCGGGCCGGCCAATCCAGACCGAAGCCACGCTCCCAAGCGTCAAAGGCACTCTTCTTATAGGTCGCGGCTTGGATCGGGATTGTAAATGTGTAAATTGGGCCGTCGGCAACGTAGATGACGGGCCGATTTTCCTTCAACAGCATTTCGGCCGCGAAGTTACCAAAATCGTTCGGAGCCCCCGATTGCCGGGCCAGATTTATCACCCGGAAGTGATCTCCTAGATTCCTTTGGAGCAATTCCGTCCATATCGAGGGCTCGCTCTGGCTGGTACCCATGAATACGGAACTGCCACCGACGACCACGGTGACGACTTGCTCATCCTGGGGGCCGGCATCGACGATTGCTTTGATTTCGCGAGCGGTCGGAAAAAAATCGGATGCCGGCCCGAGTTTCGCGCTGAACCTGACGAAATTCACGGCGAGATCCTTCAGGACCAGTCGGGAGCCCAGGACCGACAAGACGGTCATGGCCAAAACGACGCCCGCGAGGAAGTATCCCGGGTGCGGTCGGAAGCGCATCGACTACCTCACGAACAGTTGAGACGCCATGGTCACGGCCTGCCCCGGCGGGTAGAAGAACAGGAGCCAGCCGATACAGACGAACAGCATCGTGCCAGCCCACGATAGCATCGAGATGCAAGCGCCGGCCACACGCATCGCCGAGTTCCCCGTGGCCGCCCGGACTTCTCTCGAAGCAGAGGGCCGGCCAGAGAGCAGCCGGCCCGCAACCAAGCCGATTCCGTGATAGACGCCCCAGATGGCGAAATTCCAGTGCGGCCCGTGCCAGAGCCCGCACAGGAGCATCGCCGTCAGACCGTTCACCGTTCTGCGGCCCGGCCCGAGCCGGTTGCCCCCGAGCGGAATATAAATATAGTCGCGTATCCAGGAGCTGAGCGACATGTGCCAGCGCTGCCAGAAATCGGCCGGCGAGCGCGCCAGATAGGGCCAATTGAAGTTCTCGGGCACCCGGATGCCGAACATCCGGGCAAAGCCGATCGCGATGTCGCTGTAGCCGCTGAAATCGAGCAGGATCCTGGCCGAGAGCGCGGCGAGGAAAAGCCAGCGCGATTCCAGGTCCATCCGGGAAAACTCGCCCTCGAACTGCGTGATCCAGCCGGTGAAATTATCTGCCGCCCATTTCTTCGCCAGCCCGACCGAAACCCGGCCGATCCCCCAGGCGAGATCGGAGACAGATGTCTCGGCAATCCCGTGGTGCAGAGCCGGAATGAACTGCTCGTAGCGCTTGATCGGGCCGGCCACCATCGTCGGCCAGAACAGCCCGAAGCAAAGAAAGTCGATCGGGTTCGTGATCGGCCGCCGCCCCCGCCGCACGTCTACCAAATAATGAATGAATTCAAACGTAAAAAAACTCAAGCCCAACGGAATCGTGATCGGGACTATCTCATTTGAAATGGTCCCCAGTTCGTCATGGAACGAATAAATCGCCGGACTCAGAACTTCTTTCAGTATAAAACCCATATACTTATAATATATAAGAACGCCGGCACAAGTGACAATGCCGGCGACGTTCGCCAACCTGCTCCTGGTCAGGCCAGCGACATAGCAGGTGGTCAGTACAATCCCGACCACAATGATACTGATTGTCCCACCGTACAAATATAGAAATCCGCAGCCGCTCGCCGCCAAAATCAGCTTCCGCCAGATTTCCCAATGAATTGTACGATAAACAGCGATAAGACAAACAAACAGGAAGACAAATACATAATTCAAGAAAATCATTTATCGGCAACTCGTATTCTTCAACAGTCAACAACTACTAAAGCAGATGTCACGCTGGGATCGAGATCAAACCACAAGTATCCAAGTTGAACTTCGAGCGCGCCGCCGGCATCGCTCCCAACCCGGAACGGAGCGGGACAGCCATGGGTCCATATCCTCTGCAACACGATTTGAATCGCTTCCGGCGCACGGGGGCAACGAGGCCTGCCTAGCAAGTTCGGCTGGCGATTGCAAGGGGCGAGGACGGTGGCGCCGAGCCTCGTTCGCGCGCGCCGGATCTTCCCTCCGCCTCCCCTAGCCGTGCTTGCGCGCCGTCACCAGGCACCGGATCCCGAACGGCAGATAGGCGAAGCGCCGGAGCCACGCTTCGAGGCGCATGACCGCGTGGCCGATCCCGCCGGCCCGCCGCGTCGCCGCCATCGAACCCTCGACGAACTGTTCGATTTTCGCCTCGGTTGCCGGCGGCCGCAAGCGGTTCAGCTTCTTGGTCAGCCAAAACGGCGGAAACACCCAGAATCCGAGATGGCTCTGAAGTACGATCTCGAATCCTGCGCCTTCGATCATGGCGCGAAAGGGCGCCATGTCGTAGCGCCGGAAATGCATGAGATGCTGGTCATAGACATCGAAGAGGGTGGAGCCGGCCGGCACTTCGGCGATCATCACGCCGCCGGGCCGGAGAATGCGGTGGAGCTGGGCCACGGCGTCGTCGTCGCGCTCGATATGCTCCAGCACATTCAGCAAGACTACGGCATCGACCGAGGCGTCGGGCAAGGGGCAGCGGGTCAGATCGAACTGCAGCAACGGGATATCGGCGAGGCTGCGGCCGAGTTGCTCGAGTGCGCCCATGGTGAAATCCGCGCCGATGATCTCGGCCGAAGGGCGCGCCGCGGCGAGGTCGCGCAGGAAATACCCGCCCGAGCAGCCGATTTCGAGAATGACGCCGCCCGGCCCGGGCAGCCATCGGTCCAGCTCCAGCAGTGCGTGGCGGCGCGAGGCGACATCGATGAACTGGCCACCACCGGCATGTTCCTGATGGAGCTCGAAGAGTTGCTCGGACCAGCCCGATTCGCCGAGGTCGAAAGCGAGCACCCGCCGGCTCGTCCCGCCGAGCCGAAACCCCGACCCGGTCCAGACCGGCAATTCCGTGGCACCCGGCGGTGACGGCAAGGCAACCGATAGCGTCGACATTTCGCCTCCAGCCTGCTCTCTGTTCCGAACCTGCCTTATACCCGATTTGCGCGTGCGTGCCTCCATTCGACCCGCATGGGAGCCACCGCCAGCGTTGCAAATGCCCCGATGGGTCGCTATCCCCTGTGTGGGATCGAAAAGCAGCATAGCGAGGAGGGACTCCAACTTGGTCCACCGCAACCGCCCCGAGCCGACGGGCGGCAAATCGTCTCGGTGTCCGATGGGCGGGCTCAGCCAGTGAGAATTTGCGTTCAGGGTCTCTGGCATCTGGGCTCGGTCACGGCCGCTTGCCTGGCCCGTGCCGGATTCGAGGTCATGGGTCTCGACGGCGACGCCGCGACCATCGCCCGGCTGTCCAGTGGCCGGGCACCCCTGTTCGAGCCGGGGCTCGATGAACTGATCGCGGCCGGCCTCGCCGCCGGGACGCTGAGTTTCACTACCGATCCGGCCGGTGCGGCCGGTGCCGATCTCGTCTGGATCGCCTTCGACACGCCGGTGGACGAAGCCGACCGGGCCGATGCCGCCGTCGTCGTCGCCGCGGTCGAGCGGCTGTTCCCGCTCTTGAAAGACGGTGCCGCCGTCCTCATCACCTCGCAAGTGCCAGTCGGGACGACCCGGGCCTTGGCGCAATCCTTCGCCCGGGTCGCCGCCGGCCGCCGGGTCGGATTCGCCTATTCGCCCGAGAATCTCCGTCTCGGCAAGGCGATCGAAGCCTTCGAGCAGCCGGAGCGGATCATCGTCGGGGCCAGCGACGGCGACGCCCGCGCCCTCCTCGAACCCGTGCTCGCCCGGTTCTGCGGCCGGCTCATCTGGGTGTCGGTCGAATCGGCGGAGTTGGCCAAGCACGCGCTCAACGCCTTCCTCGCCACCACCGTCACCTTCATGAACGAGATCGCGACTTTGTGCGAACGGGTCGGGGCCGACGCCGGCGAAGTCGAGCAGGCGCTGCGCTCGGAACCCCGGATCGGAGCCCGCGCCTATATCCGACCCGGTGCCGGCTTTGCCGGCGGGACACTGGCGCGCGACGTGATGACGCTGAACCAGCTCGCGGCTCGGCACGATCTGGATTTGCCGCTCCTCGGCGGCATCATGCCGAGCAACCGGCAGCATCTGAATTGGCCGGCACGCCAGCTCACCGCCCGCCTGGGCGATCTCTCCGGCCGGCGGATCTGTGTCCTGGGGCTGACTTACAAGCCCGGCACGGATTCGCTTCGACGATCCCCCGGCATCGATCTGTGCCGACTCCTGCTCGAAGCCGGCGCCGTCGTCACCGCCCATGACCCCCGAGCCGAGCCTCTGCCGGCCGATCTCGATGCCGTCCAGCGCAGCGACACGGCGCTCGACGCCCTCGCCGGCGCCGAAGCCGCATCGCTCATGACCGAATGGCCCGCCTATCTGGATCTGACGCCGGAAGCGATCGCGGGTGCGATGGCGGCACCCCTGTTGCTCGATCAGGGGCGCTTCCTCGCCGACCGCCTCGCCGGGCGCGCCGGGATCCGCTACGTCACGCTCGGGACGCCGTGAATTCGGAACACCGCCGGCCGGCATCCGGCACGGCCCGGGCGGTGTCGCGTGCCTCTGCGCATTTGCCCCGGGCCGCGCGCGCGGCTAGCTTGAGCGCGTGATCGACGAGAACGGGAGAACACCCATGAACGGCGCCGAAACCCTGGTCCGCACGCTGGTCGATTCCGGGGTCGAGATCTGTTTCGCCAATCCCGGCACCTCGGAGATGCATTTCGTCGCCGCCCTCGACAAGGTCGCCGGGATCCGGGCGATCCTGGCCTTGTTCGAAGGTGTCGTGACCGGTGCCGCCGACGGCTATGGCCGGATGGCCGGCAAGCCCGCGGCGACGCTCCTCCATCTGGGCCCCGGCCTCGGCAACGGCTTGGCCAATCTCCACAATGCGCGGCGGGCTTCGAGCCCGATCGTCAATATCGTCGGTGATCACGCCACATATCATGCCCAATACGATGCACCCCTGGCCTCCGACATCAAAGGGTTCGCTCGGCCCGTCTCGGCTTGGCTGCATGCTTCGACCGATGCCCGCTCGGTCGCTGCCGACGGGGCGCGCGCCGTTCAGGCGGCACGCCAGGCCCCCGGCCAGATCGCGACGCTGATCCTGCCCGCCGACACGGCTTGGCTCGAGGCCGACGCGCCGGCGCTGCCGCTCCCCGTGCTGGGGCCGGCGCCGGTCGCCAGTGCCGCCGTCGATCTGGCGGCCGAGGCGCTGCGCAACGGCAAGCGCACTGCCATCCTGCTGCGCGGTGCCGTGCTGCAGCAGCGCGGTCTGGAAGCCGCCGGCCGGATCGCCGCCGCGACCGGCGCGCGCTTGCTCTGCGACACCTTCGCCCCGCGCCTCCAGCGCGGCGCCGGCCGCGTGGTGTTGGAGCGCATCCCCTATTTCGCCGAGGCGATCGTCGAGTTCCTCAAAGACACCGAGCAACTGATCCTGGTCGGCGCCAAGCCGCCGGTCGCCTTCTTCGCCTATCCCGGCAAGCCCAGCTGGCCGGCGCCGCCGGACTGCCGGATTCTCTATCTGGCCCATCCCCATGAAGACGGGCTGGGCGCGATCGAGGCGCTGTCGGGAGCACTGGGGGCCAAGCCCGACGGCGTCGTCCATGCGCCTTACGCCCCGCCGGCGCTCCCGACCGGCCGTCTCAGCAGCGGTACTGCCGGCGCCGTCATCGGCCATTTCCTGCCCGAGCACGCGATCATCTCGGACGAGGCCGCGACCTGCGGCCTGCCGGCTTCGGCGCACACGGCGAATGCCGCCCCGCACGACCATCTGGCCTTGACCGGCGGCTCGATCGGCCAGGGCGTCCCGCTCGCCACTGGTGCCGCGGTTGCCTGCCCGGACCGGAAGATCGTCTGCCTGCAAGGCGATGGCGGCGCCATGTACACGCTCCAGGCACTCTGGACCCAGGCGCGCGAGCGGCTCGATGTCACCACCGTGATCTATGCCAACCATTCCTACAGCATTCTCAATGTCGAGATGATGCGCGTCGGCGCCGAGAACCCCGGCCCGAAGGCGCTCTCGATGTTCGATCTGCGCAATCCCGAACTGAACTGGGTGAGCCTGGCCCAAGGCATGGGCGTCGAGGCCTCGCGCGCGACCACGGCCGACGAGTTCGCCGCCCAATTCGGCTCCGCCATGCGCGGCCGCGGGCCGCGGCTGATCGAGGTGATGCTGTAGCCCGTCAGCCGGTGGCGGCGGAGATCTCGATCTCGGCCATCGCCCGGGCGATGGCCGTATCGGGTGCCGACAGGATCCGCGCCTTCAAACCCGCCCCGCTCTGCTCCGCCCGCCGGGCCGCGAGCAGCTCGGCCACGGGGTCATAGGCGAACTGAAGAGCGCAGATTTACCATTGCCGCCGACCCCGGTGATCCAGACCCTGACAGGGGTGCCGACTGCGACCGCGCCGCCGAATGCGGCAATGTCGGCATCGTGGATCAGTGGGCAGTATCGCTCTCGCTCCGTGACCGGTTCGCGGCCGGCAAAGCATTGCTCGAAGAGGTCAGCCCTGTTCTTGCGGAGCCACGCAGCCAACGGCCGTCGTGTCGTGCCGAGGAAGCCGAACAGGGTCAGCGCACCAGCGAGCCACTGCCAGGTCGGAATTTGGGGGGTGCCGATCGCCGGCATGGCCCATTGCGCGAGCAGGTGCGGGCGGACGACCCAAAGCCCAGTCGCGCCGAGAATGGTGAGCTGCCAGAGGAGGGCGGGCCAGAACACCGCCTTCGCCCACACGGGCAGTGCGTCGTAGGTGGTCTCGGCAGCAGCATAGGTTTGACGGGCGAATTCCTGGATGCGCTCGCTCTGCGTCCACTCGTCGAACAGCACCTGACGCACGCGCGAGATCGGCAGCTCCGGGACCGCGTGCCGCTGCCAGATCACCTGCCCCCCGGGTGCGATCGCTCGGAACGGGTCCTGCATACGATCGCTCGGGACATTGACGCCCTCGGCATAGACCTCGGCGACCGCGCCTTCCGCGGCGAGGAATAGCGCGCCGACCGGTTCGAAGGTCGGAGTATAGATCCGGATCCGATCCGAGCAGCCAACCCAAAAGAAACGCCGATCGACGAAACCGAGCCCTCGCGTCGCCGCGCAATCGAAGACAAGGGATCGCGATTGAGCCAAGTTGCTGTCCAGTTCCACGGTGCCGTCGTCACCGGAAAGTATGTGCCCCCCGTCGGGCGAGAAGCCCACGCTCCAGACCGAGCCTTCGTGCCCCTTGAAGGGCTCCGACCCCGCCTCGCCGTCGAGCGTCCACAATCGCACGGTGCCATCTCGGCCGCCGGAGACGATCTCGATCTGCCCTCGGGGCGTTCCTTTGGGCGTGAAGGCGGCATCTTCAGCACCTGCACCGATCTCGGTGATTTTCACGGGCCGACCAGGATTGCTGATGTCGAAGATATCGATCCGGCCGTTGTCATTCACGACCATGAGCAACGTATCGTCATCCGGCGCGAAGGCGACCTTCTTGGGATGCAAATCGGTCAGTTCGAGCTGGGGGACGATGCGGAAGGGTTCCGTCGCGGCGCTTGCTCCCGAGCCGGGCGAGAGGCACATAAGCAAGGCCTGACAGGCCAGAGCGAGCATGCCGATTCCGCGAAGCCGCCCCATGACGCTGCCTTCCTTCCGGGGAGCACGATGCTGGCGATCATGCCGGATGGGCTCGCGCTTTCATAGGGTTTCTAGCGGATAGGTGGTGTTCTCGGCAACCGGGCATGTCTCGGTGCTCTGACCTGCCTTCGCACGACCCGCCGCCGGGCCATCTCGGTCGGCTGTCACCCGCCGAACAGCCATCACGAGCGATATATTTCCCGCCGGTTGCCGATCCTGACCACGAGAACCCGAACCGTCTCGTCCTCGATCGCGGCAATGATCCGATAGTCGCCGACCCGGTACCTCCAAAGTTCTCCTAATTTTGTCCCTTTGAGCGCCTCGCCGATGCTGCGCGGGTCGCTGCGTTCGGCGAGGCGTTCGCGCAGGAATTTGGTGATGCGGCGGGCGTTTTCCTTATCCAGCTTGGCCAGGTCCTGCTTCGCCGCGTCGTCGAACTCAATCCTCCAAGCCAAGGTCGCGTTCCACCTCATCCAGCGTGTGGGTCTTGCTCCGGCCGGCGCGGACATCCTCGAGCCGCTTTTCGGCGAGATAAATGTCCTCGATGTCGTCGAGGTGCGCGAGGATGGCTTGCCTGATGTAGAAGGCCTTGGTGCGCCCGGTCAATTGTGAGAGGCGGTCGAGACGGCTTTCCACATCGCTGGGGAGCCGGATGGAAAAGGCCATTAGCGTCGCTCCAGGATCCCGTTCGTGTATTACATGTATGGCAAAGATATTCGGGCTGCAAGACCGGTACCAACGCCCGCCTCACCCCTTCCCCCCGGAACCCTGCCTCGCCAGCGCCGCGTACCGCCGCTCGACCACCGCGTGCCCATACCGCCGCTCCAGCCGCCGCACGGTGAAATGCCCCTCGGCGATGCGCTGGAAATGGTCCATGAAAATCACGTTCACCGTCGCCCCGCCGATCGCACCCAGCACCGGCACCGCTCCGGCGGCGACGCGGTCGGAGACGACCAAGCCGAAGCGGGAGGCGATTTCGGCGACGAAGCCGGTCACGACCGGGGCCGAGGCGCCGGCGAGGCCGCGCTCCAGCAGATAGGCCGAGGCTTCGTTGGTGAGGCGCGTCAAGAACGCGCGGGCGGCGTAGTATCCCACGTTCATCCGGTTCTGGCCATGGCTGCCGCCGAGGGCGAAGACTTCCAGGCAGGCCAGGCGCCCGGCGACCGTCGAGAGATCCTCGCCTTGGTGGCGGGCGATGACGGCGATGCTGCGCAACATCAAGACGGTGGTCAGCGGCAATTCGACCGGGAGTGCCACCAGCCCGAACGCGCCGCTGAGCCCGCCGCTGATGCCGGCCAGCATCGAGGACATGAAGGGGGCGGGCGGGGAGGGGATCCCGTCGAGCGAGTCGATCGCGAGCGCGAGGCATTTGAGAATGGCGGGTTCGACGATCTCGTTCAGCTTCGTTTTGGCGATCTTCGGCATCAGGCGCAGAACGCGATCGACCGGCTGCCCGGCATAATCGGCCAGACGAGCGGCCAGACGCGGGTTTTGGAGCGCCTGCACGGCGCGCGCGAGCGCGCGGGCATCGGCCGGACGCAGGCGCCGGTCCGAACCAGTCACGGTCAATCGCGCCGGAACATCGGCCGGATGCCGTTGAGGCTGGCCAGGATCGCCGAACCGTTGCTGATCAGCGCCGTGACTTCGGGCGAAATCAGCCCGCCCGGGAGCGCCAGCGCCAGGGCCAGGGTGTTGAGCCCGGCGACCACCGCGTAATTCTGCTTGATCAGGCCGACGGCACCCCGCGAGATTTCGATCGCCTTGACCAGCTTCCAGAGCGAATCCTCCATCAGCACGACATCGGCCGATTCCTGGGCCACTTCGGCGCCGTATTTCATGGCGATGCCGATATCGGCGAAGCTCAAAGCCGGCGAGTCGTTGATGCCGTCACCGACCATCGCGACCAGGGCGCCGCCCTGCTGCAGTTCCTGGATGATCCGCGCCTTGTCGGCCGGCAGCATCTCGGCATATTGGCGGGTGAGCCCGAGACGCCGGCCGACGGCACGGGCCACGACGGCATTGTCGCCGGTCAGCATGACCGTGTTCCTGATGCCCATTGCGTGCAGCTTCTGGATCACCGCCCGGCTTTCCGGCCGGATCTGGTCGGCATAGGGGACCAGCCCGGCCAAGGCGCCGTCGACGGCGATATAGAGGCAAGAATAGCCGCGCTCGTCCAAAGCGGCGCGGTCGGCTGCGGCGCGAGCGACATCGATCTCGCTCTGGCGCAGGAAGCGCTCGTTGCCGACATGGAGATAATAGCCGTTGACCTGGCCTTCGACACCGAGGCCGATGCGGTACTGGGTTTCCGCGCAAGGCGGAATATTGACGCCCAGCTGGATCGCCCGGGTGCGCAAGGCTTCGGCGACCGGGTGATGCAGTCGCGTTTCCGCCGCCGCCGCCAGGCCCAACATGTGGCCGGGCGTCATGTGGGTCTGGTATGCTATGACATCGACGACTTCGGGGCTGCCATGGGTGAGCGTCCCGGTCTTGTCGAAGACCACCGTGTCGCATTGGGCGAGGCGCTCCATGTGGGCGCCGCTCTTGATGATGATGCCGACCCGGGCCGAATGGGTCATCGAGGCGAGAACCGAAGTCGGGGCCGCGACCCGGATGCCGGTGCCGTAATCGATGATCACCAAGGACAGGAACCGGTTGAAGTCGCGGGTGATCGCCGCCGTGCCGACGGCCAGGGCCAGAGTCGGCAAGACCAGCCGATCGGCCAGGCGCTCGGCGTGGTTCTGCATCCGCGTGTCGCCGATCGGGGCCGATTCGACCAGATGCGCAATCTGCCCGGCCGTAGTGTGCACGCCGACGCGAACGGCCCGCACCCGCAATTGGCCGTCGCGCAGGACGGTCGCGGCGAAGGCCGCCTCGCCCTTGCCACGGATCACCGGCAGGCTCTCGCCGGTGATCGTCTTCTGGTCGATCGTCGCCTTTCCTTCGATGATCTCGCCATCGACCGGGATCATTTCGCCTGGATATATCACCACCAGATCGCCTACGGCCAAGTCGCGCGCCGGGATCGAGACGATCTCGCCGTCGCGCACGACCCAGGCGGTCTTGGACTGGAACTCCAGCAATTCGGTGATGGCACGGCGCGAGCCGGCCGCGGTCAGATCGCGGATCCAGTCGCCGAGCTTGATCAGCCAGGTCACGATCGAGCCGGCGAGCGGATTGCCTTGGGCGAGCGAGGCGGAGATGGCGAGCGTGTCGAGAAAGTCGACATTGAGTCGGCTTTCCCGCCGCCAGACCCGAAAGGCGCGCACGGCGATCGGATAGGCGTTCCAGAGCATCAGCGGGAAATTCACCGCGACGACGACGGGGATGGTGCTGAACGCCAAGCCCAGAGAGAGGCTCGGCAGTGCCAGCGGCCCGCGCCAGGAGACGGGCGGCGAAGGCTTGGGCACCGCCGGAATGACGTCGGCCTGGGCGGCGGCCGTCGAGGCCTTGGCCATCGCGAGCACGACGCGGAGGTCGCTCAGGGAGGTGTGCCGCAACTCCTGCAAGAGCCCCTGAAAGAACCCGTGATTGGCGATCTCGAACTCGACGACGAGGGAGGCACAATCGTAATTGATGCGTGCCGCCTTGATCCCGGGCTGTCCCTGCAGCCAGGCAACAAAGGTGTCGGCGAGGGTTTTCTTGCGACACAGCGCCGGCAGGTGCAAGCGCAGGCGCCCGGGCATGAAATGTCGAACCTGGAAATCCATGCCGTCAGCGTCCCGTGGGAATTTTCGTTCCGTCGCCCGCCGAAACGGGCTCGTGCGGCGATGACCGCGCCCACTTATGTGAGCGCGGAGCCCAGGCTCCGCTCCGGCCTGGGGCCGGGCGGGTGCATTTCGATGAAATGGTTGAGGCTGAAGATCACGAGCGTGACCCAGACCGGCGTCGCGGCGTTGGCGCCCACTTCGAGGACGGTGAAGCCGATGATCCCGATCGCGAGGACGATCTTCAGATCGATCATGTTGCCGGATGCGGATTTGATCTGCCGGTCCAGATCCTTGAAGAAATCGACCACGGCCCGGGCAACCTGCGAATGTTCGGCCAGAAATTCGGCTTCGTCTTCGAGCTTGCGGGCGAACTCGTCGATTTCGTTGGGCGGCGGCCGATGGCGCGTCGGCAGATGCTGGTGAAGATCGTCGTGGAACTGGTCGTGCCGATCTTCGTCATATTCCAGCACGACGCTGCCGGTCGTGGGATTGACGGTCACCTGCTCGATGCCGGGAATGGCGCCGAAGGTCTCCTTGATCTGCTCCAGCAGGTCGGGATTGCCCTTGCCCGCTGGAATCTTCATGCGGATCCGGCCGCGAACCTGATGGGCAATTTCGAGGTGGAGCTTCGTCATCATCGGCCTTCTTTGGCGGAACCGGTGCTATTCGGCCGAAGATCCCCTCCAGGGCGATCGGCTCTCGCCGCGCCGCTGCGTCATGCCGCCGCCGGGGAGGCCTTTGCGTCGGGAGCGGCCGCCACCTTCGCCTTCGCGTCGTCCTCGGCGTTCACTTCGGCGGCGATGTCGTGGAAGTGCTCTTGCGCCTCGGCGAAGGCTTCGCGCGACTTCTGGCCGAGCTTGTAGGCTCCCCGTACGGTCGAGCGGAACAGCGGATTGAGCGCCGAACCGATCTTGGGGAGATATTGCGGCGCCAGAACGGCGGCGACGCCCAGGATCAGCCCAGGGATCAAGGCGGCCTCGAAGACGACCGCGCCGACTGCGACCACGCCCACCGTCGCCGCGGTCGCTACCGCCGTATTGCGCTCCTTCGTCTCGGCTTCCGGCGCCGGTGCGGGGCTTTCCGCGTCAGTCGCGTCGGTGGCCTCCGAATTGCCGTTGGGCAGTGACTTACTCATTTGGAACAACTCTCGATCTCGACGTATTTCGCGGGGAGGTTCGGGCCATGGCCGTCTTGCTGCACGGATGACGCCCGAGTGGCTGGACGCAGTTGAAGGCGTTTTGATGATTAAATCATAAAGCGCTTTCGTGACAATTGTGCGACACTCATTGTCCCGGACGCAAGACTTAAGTTTGTTCGAGATGCAGTCGCCTGAAAACGCGCGGGATCGTCCGCCGGAATTCGAGTCGAAAGAGCGGCCCGAATCCTGGCCGGCGGCGCGTATTCGGGCAACAATCGGGACGCATGCTCCCGATTCGCGGGCGAGCGCAGCGAAGGGGAAACCGATTCACCATGTCGTGGATGATTTTCAACTTGGCGACAGGGCGATGCGCTACAGCCTGTTCGTCCCGAGACTCTATAATTATTGCCGATCGCTGGGATTTCAGCGGGCCCGGATGATGCCGTCGCGGGCCTTCTGCTCCGACGAGAGCCAGGGCTATCCGGTCATCCTGCTCATGCAGCATTTCGGCACGTTTCCCTTCGACCATGGCCGGGTCGGCGGCAAGGTCGCGACCAACCGGCACGGGCCTCATGCCCATCACGGCGAGGATCTCATCCTCCTCCAGGCCAGTCACGTCGGATATGACCCGGTGCGCCGGCGCTTCGGGGTCTATCAGAGACAGCGCACCGCCGAGCGCGGCTTCGGCGACAATTGCGGCAAGATCTGTGGCGTCCTCCATTGGTACCAGAAAGAGTATGAACAAGCCTGCCGAAACATCCAGTTCGGCACCGTCGAGAACCGCCCGGCCGTGTTCATCGACAACCACTTACTGACATCCGACCGCGCCGAAGGCCTGTTCCTCCGCCTGGAACGGCTGATCGCCGTCGAGCAGCCCGGACCGCTCAAGATCCTGAGCACCTCCAAGGCCTTTCCCGCGGCACCGGATCTGGCGGCGCTGCTGCCGGTCGAGGCCTGGCGGAACGGCCGGACTCCCATCGGAGATCGGCTCGAGGCGGACATGTTCGAATTCCGGCACAAGCCGGCGGACGGTCCGGAAGGCCCCGATCTGCTGGAAGCGGCCTTGGCACCGGTGATGCCGAGCCTGGTCACCTCGGCCCGTCCGGCGCTCGATGCCGCCCGCTACCATACTCAAGTCAAGTTCGATCGCACTTATCGCAGCCTCCGGGAGGCGCCGGAATATAAGGGGAAGAACCTGCTGTTCGTCGCCGGCCTCAATATCGATGTCTCGCCGCCGGAAGGCATGCCGTTTCCGCTCACCAAATTCGTACCTTGGGCCGCTTATGCCCAGTTCCGCGACGGGACCACGCTGCTGCTGGAACAAGAGGCACTCGTCGAAATCCTCCGGCAGCTGCCGACCGCGAACGCCGACCAGATCTCGTTCGACGCGGCCATCCAGGCCATGGCCGAGGCCGAGGGCATCGATCTGCCGGCTTGAGCCGGCCGCCTCCAGCGCCTCCTGCCGCACTCGTCGCGACCGCCCGCCTGCTCACCCGATCTCGGGAGCGCGCTCGACTGCATTCTGTCGATACACCCCCCGGCGCTCCTCCCGAGCGACGCCGCGGGCTCGCCAATTTATTTGTGCGGGGCGTTGCATCCACCAGTGGTCACCAGCCGTACCTGCGTCATGGCGAACCGAAAAGCTGGCTCCGGGCCAGCGCGGCGACCACGCTCAACCACTCGAGGATGTGTCATGAACGCAAGAAGAATTTCAGCCCTGGCAGCGCTCGGCATGGCTGCCTCCGCCGTCCTGGCCGCTCCGGCTCTGGCGTCGAGCCATCGCGAGGCGCCGTTCATCGCCCAGCATCCGGCGGTCGACGGCACCGATGTCTACATGTTCCGCAGCTACGAGGCCGGCCGCGGCGCCTTCGTCACCATCATCGCCAATTACATCCCGCTCCAGGATCCCTATGGCGGGCCGAACTATTTCAAATTCGATCCGACGGCCTTGTACGACATTAAAATCGACAACAATGGCGACGGCGTCGAGGATCTGACCTTCCGGTTCCAGTTCACCAACACGACCAAGGGCCTGACCGTGCCGGTCAACGGCGTCGACGTGGCGATCCCGCTCACCGCCCTGGGCCAGATCGGCGTCAGCGGCAGCCCGACCGACAATGCCCTCAACAACGTCGTGGAGACCTATACGGTCAGCCTCATCCAGGGCCCGACCAGCCGCCTCTCCCGGCCGAAACCCGTTACCAACGCCACCACCGGCTCGCCGATCTTCCTGAAGCCGGACGACTATATGGGCACGCTGACCTTGCCCAATTATGCGACCTACGCCAACAACCACATATTCCCGATCACCATTCCCGGCTGCGCCACAGCGGGCCGAGTGTTCGTCGGCCAGCGTGCCGAGGGTTTCGCCGTGAATGTCGGTCAGATCTTCGATTTGACGCTCCACACCGGGACGATCACACAATCGACCGCGGACGAGACAGGGCTGGTCACGGAGAACGGCTTCACCCCCTTCGTGCCCGCGAGCGGACCCGGGAGCGAGACCAACAGCACCCTCGGCCAGAGTGTCGTCCGTAACAAGAATGTCAGCACCCTGGCGCTGGAACTGCCGATCGACTGCGTGACATCCGGCACCGATCCAGTCATCGGGACCTGGAGCACGGCCAGCGTGCCGACCGCCTCGGTCATCGGCTCGATGCCCGAAACAGTGCGTAAATCGGCTTCGATCGAAGGTGATTTCGTCCAGATCTCGCGTCTCGGCATGCCGCTCGTCAACGAGGTGGTCATCGGCTTGCCCGACAAGGACAAATTCAATTCGAGCGTGCCGGCGAACGACGCGCAATTCCTGACTTACGTGACCAATCCGACGGTGCCGACCGTGCTCCAGGCTCTCTATGGCGCCCAGGGTGCGGTAGCCCAGCTCGGGCTCGTGGCGCCCACGCTGTTTCCGCGTACCGACTTGATCGCCACGTTCCTGACCGGGATCGAGGGCGTGAACCAGCCGCAACACGTCAACCCGTCGGAAATGCTGCGCCTCAATACCTCGGTTCCCGTGACCGCCATTGCCCAGCAGAACCGGCTCGGCGTCATCGCCGGCGACAATGCCGGCTTCCCCAATGGCCGTCGTCCGGGCGACGACGTGGTCGATGTCGTGTTGCGCGTCGCGATGGGCCGGCTGATCACCCTCGGCTTGTTCGGCACGGCCAGTCAGGCACCCTCCGGCGGCCTCGATTTCACCGACGGTGCGGCCGGCTCGGCTTCGGCGGCGGCGTTTCAGGATGTCTTCCCCTATCTGAACACGCCGTTCGCCGGCAATCTCGCTGGCGGCGGCGGCTGATGCCGACAAAGTGCCTCGGTGCAGCCCGTGCGGGCTGCGCCGCTCTTCTGCTGGGACTGGTCGCGTTCGCGCGGCCAGTCCTCGCTCTCCCCTTCATCCCGGCCGGTGACGACATCGTGCTCGAAACCCTGACCCCGCCCGGCGACCCGGCGCTGCAGGAATTGCGGGCGCTCGCTGCCGCCGAGCGCGCCGCTCCCGACACGCTGGCGCCGGCGATCGCCTATGCCCGCCGCGCCGTGGAATTCGCCCGCCGCAATGGCGATCCGCGCTATGCCGGCTATGCCGAGGCCGCGTTGCGGGGCTGGCTCGCCCGGGCCGACGTGCCGCCGGCGGCCGCTTTCATGGATGCGGTGCTGCGCCAGTATCGTCATGATTTCACCGGGGCGCTCGGGATTCTCGATTCTCTGCTCGCTGCCCGTCCCGGCGATGCCGAGACCCGGCTGGTCCGCGCCACGGTCCGCCAGGTCACGGGCGACATCGCCGGAGCCGCCGCCGACTGCGACGCGCTCGAGGGAAGGGCCGACTATCTCGTGGTTGCCGCCTGCCGAGCGGCGGCGGTGGAGGCGGCAGGCGAACCGGCGCGTGCCGCGCGCATCCTCGACATCGCCTTGGCGCTGCCGGCGACGCCGGGCCTCCGGCTCTGGGCGCTGACGCTGGCCGCCGAGCAGGCGGCGCGGCGCGGCGACCGGGCCAAGGCCGAGCGCCGTTACCAGGAGGCGCTGGCACTCGATCGCAATGACCTGGCGCTGATCTCGTCCTACGCCGATTTCCTGCTCGATGCCGGCCGCAATCGCGAGACCCGGGTTCTGCTCGGCAGCGATACCAAAGTCGATGCGATCCTGCTGCGCCTGGCGCTGGCCGCACGGGCCGAGGGCGACGACGATGCGGCCGATCTGATCCGGATCCAGGCTGAACGCTTCGCCGAAGCCAAGCTGCGCGGCGATTCCTCGCATCGCCGCGAGGAGGCACGGTTTGCCCTGGTTCTCCAGGACGATGCGCCGGCGGCGCTGGCATTGGCGCTGCAGAATTGGCAGATCCAGCGCGAGCCCTGGGATGCCCGGCTGGTGCTTCAAGCGGCACTCGCCGCCGATCGCCCGCAAGCGGCGCGGCCGGTTTGCGCCTGGCTCGCTGCCCATGGCAATACAGACGTCCAACTGGCTCGCCTGGTCGCGGCGCTGGGCGGTGGATCGTGATCCGCGGGCCGTTGTTCTGGCTCGCCCTGATCCTGGGCGGGCTGGTCGGCGCCGTTCCGGCCTTCGCCCACAAATCGAGCGACAGCTATCTCTCGATCGCTGCCAACGGGGATGCGCTCGATGTTCGCTGGGACATCGCCCTCCGCGATCTCGACATCGCCGTCGGCCTCGATCCCGATGAGCAGGGGCAAATCACCTGGGGCACGCTGCGCCGGCGGTTCGAGGCGATCGACGCCTATGCCCTGTCGCGGCTGGCGCTCACCGGCGATGGCCTCGCCTGCCCCGCGGGACCGGTTGCCCATCTGGTCGATCGCCACAGCGACGGTGCCTATGTCGTACTGGAATTCACTGCGCACTGCCCGGCGGCGCCGCATGCCGTCGGCATCCAGTACCGGCTGCTCTTCGACCTCGATCCGCAACATCGCGGTCTGGTCACCGTGAGCGACGGCGGTTCGGTCCACACGAGCGTGCTCGGGCCGGAGCGGTCCTTCCTCGCGGTCAATCTGCAGGGCGGCGGAACCAGCGGCTTCTGGGAATTCGTCCGGCTCGGCGCCGAGCATATTCTGGGCGGGCGCGACCATCTCTTGTTTCTCGCAGTCCTGCTGCTGCCGGCGCTCGGCCGGGTGCGGCCGGGGCGGGTCGTGCGGACTCTCGGCGAAATCGCCGGGCTGATGAGCCTTTTCACCCTCGCTCACGCCGTGACGGTCACGCTCGCGGCGCTGGGTCTGATCCAGGTGCCGGCGTCGATCGCGGAGGCGGCCATCGCACTCTCGATCGCGGTGACCGCGATCGACAATATCCGGCCGATCTTGGGTCAGAGGCGCGGCGTCATCGCTTTCGGCTTCGGGCTCATTCACGGCCTGGGCTTCGCCAGCGCCCTCGGTCCGCTGTCGCTCTCCGTCTGGCCGTTGGCGGCGGCGCTGATCGGGTTCAACAGCGGCATCGAGCTGGTGCAACTGGTGCTGGCGGTTCTCGCCGCCGGCTCTGTGCTCCTCGCCCGGCGTCTCTTCGCCGCCGGAGCCGGGTTCGCCGGAGCCGATCGCCTGCTCCGGGCCGGCTCGCTCGGAATCGCGATCCTGGCCGGCTTCTGGTTCTTCGATCGTTCCACCGCTCTCATGGGGGGATTATGACTATCTTCGAAACGCGGGACGCGCTGCCGACGGACCGTCCTCTCCGGGCATCGAGCAAATGCCGCCTTCAGCGGCTGGCAGGCGAGAGGCCCAGCTCACTTGGTTTCTTCCTCGAGGGTGGAGAGGGGCTGGGCATCGCCGCGAGATGGCGCGCTTCCGCCCGGATTGACGCTGCGGTTCCCGTCCGCGCGGTTCTGGGCATGATCTTCCTGCTCGGAGCCCTTCCGGCGGCGGCCCATGGAGTCGAGACCAGAATCCTGGCCCAGGGTGCGGCTACGGTCGAGTTCCGCTTTGCCGACGGCACGCCGATGGCATTCGCCGAAGCGCTGGTCACCGCGCCCGGTGCTCCGGACGAGCCGGCCGCCGCTGGCCGGACCGATCGCAACGGCCGCTTCAGCTTCTTTCCCGACCGAGACGGGGACTGGCAGGTCGAGGTCCATGACGAAGGCGGCCATCTCGCCCGCGCCGTGGTGACCTCGGCCGGCGGGGCGATCCGCGTGCCGCGCCGGGCCTTTCCCGATTGGCTGGTGGCGTTGAGTCTGGTCGCCAATGTCGCCGCGGCCGGCTGGTTCGGGCGGCGGCGGGTGCGGGCCGCCTCCCCAGCCGTTCCGGAGGCCCGAGCATGAGCGGCGGACTCGGTGCCAGCTTCCTCGCGGGGTTCCTCCATCCCTTGCTCGGCCTCGATCATCAGCTGGCGATGATCGCAGTCGGGCTGTGGTCGGGCCAGATCGGCGGGCGCATGATCTGGACGGCACCCTTGGGATTCATGACCATGATGGCGGTCGGCGGCGCCTGGGGGATGCTGGGTCTGGGCTTTCCGCTGGTCGAGGGGGGCATCATCGCCTCGATCATTCTGTTCGGCTGCCTCATCGCCGGATCGGTGACTCCGCATCCCTGGATCGGTGCCGCCGCCGTCGGCGCTTTCGCGCTGTTCCACGGGCATGCGCACGGGGTGGAGATGACCGTCGGCGCGCTCGGGCCGCTCTACGCCGGCGGCTTCGTCCTGGCGACGGGACTCCTGCATCTGCTCGGGATCGCGCTCGCCAAGGGGATGCTCCGGTGCCACTGGGCCGGGGCGGTCAGATGGATCGGCGTGGGGGTTTCGCTGGCGGGCGTTGGGATGGTGTTCGCGTAAGCGGTCGCCCGGTGGGACTGCCTTCGAAATACGCGGTCCGCCTACAGTTCCTCGTCTCCGGCCCCTCCGCTCTCCCGCGCCGGCGCGCCCTCGCCGAGGGCGACCGGAGTCGGGGTGGCATCGAGCAATCCGGCGGCCCGGAGCTCGTCGCGATTGGGCAGGTCGCGCAAGCTGTCCAGGCCGAAATGGAGGAGGAATCCTTCGGTCGTGACCCAGGTGATCGGCCGGCCCGGCGTCTCGCGCCGGCCCTTCGGCTGGACCCAGCCGGCTGCCATCAGCAGGTCGAGCGTGCCCTTGTGCAAGGTGACGCCGCGAATCTCCTCGATCTCGGCCCGGGTCGTGGGCTGGTGGTAGGCGATGATCGCCAGCGTCTCGATCTGGGCGCGGGTGAGCTTCCGGCTCTGCACCGTTTCGAACGCCAGATGACCGGCGAGATCGGGTGCGGTGCGGAAGGTCCAGGCCTCGGCGACGCGGACGAGCTGGATACCGCGGAAGCGATAGAGTTTCTGCAATTCGTCGAGCAGCAGGGCCGGATCCATCCCTTCGGGCAGGCGGTTCGCCAGTTGCGCCTCGGTCAAGGGCTCGGCGGAGGCGAAGAGCAGCGCCTCGATCAGGCGCAGGGCATGGGCCCGATCCAGTTCGGCATCGGAGGGTTCGCCCGGTGCCGGCGACCCGTCGTCCGGGTCGTCGCCGTCAGGGAAGCGGCGCTCGCTCACGCTTGCGGTCGGGCGGCGCGCAGGAAGATCGGGCCGAACGGGGCCTCCTGGGCGAGTTCGATGCGCCCGCTCTTGGCCAGTTCGAGGCTGGCGGCGAAGACCGCCGCGAGCGCCGAACGGCCGAGCGCGCCGTCGCGCAGCCCCGGCGGCAGAAAGGCCTGCAGACGGCGCCACTCGGTCACCGTGCCGATCATACTGGAGAGGCGTCGCAACGCCTCTTCGACCGTGTGATATTCCGGCTGCTTGATCTGGAGCACCGTCGCCATATCCTGGGTGCAGGTTCCGGCATAGGCCCGGAGCAGATCGTGCAGACTCACGGCGTAGGCCGGCCGGGAGAGATTGCGCAGCCCTTCGGGCGCACCGCGCGCGAAGACATCCCGGCCGAGCAGGGGCCGCTCGAACAGGGTCTTGCCGGATTTCTGCATCGCCTCCAGCCGCTCCAACCGGAACTGCAAGGCGGCGGCCAGCTCGGCCCCCGACGGCTCGTCGTCGGGCGTCGGGTCGGGCAGCAGCAGGCGCGATTTCAGATAGGCGAGCCAAGCCGCCATCACCAGATAATCGGCGGCCAGATCCAGGCGCAGCGCTTCGGCGCGGGCGATGAAGTGCAGATACTGCTCGGCCAGGTCGAGGATCGAGATCTGTTTCAGATCGAGCTTCTGCTCGCGCGCCAGCGCCAGCAGCAGGCTGATCGGCCCCTCGAACCCGTCGAGATCGACGCGCAGTTCCGCGCCGGGCGCGCCGGCGGCGAAGGGTTGGTCCGCGTTCAACCGCCCGGCCCCACGAGCGCGATCAGGATCCGGCCCAACCAGTTCGCCGGATCCATCACCAGCGGCCGGAACAAGTTCAGATCGACGCGCATCGCCTCGCCCACCATGGGGAGCAGGAACAGCACCCCCAGGATGATCGGAATGCCGATCGGCTCCAGTTCGGCCAATTGCCGCGACAGCGGATTGGGCAAGAGGCCGACTGCGACCCGGCCGCCATCGAGCGGCGGCAACGGCAGCATGTTGAACACCGCCAGAACCAGATTCAGCTGGAACGAATTCACCAGATTCTCCCCCGCCCAATTTACCGCCGCCGCGGGCAGATAGGGAACGATGCGAAAGAGCGCGATCGAGATCAGAGCGAGCAGGATGTTCATTCCCGGGCCCGCCGCGGCGACCAGCACCGAATCACGGCGCGGATGGTTCAAGGCCCGATAATTGACCGGTACCGGCTTGGCCCAGCCGAACAGGAACGTGCCGGTCAGGACGCCCAGCGCCGGTACCACGATCGTCCCCACCGGGTCGACGTGGCGCAGCGGATTGAGGCTGACCCGTCCGAGCATGTCGGCGGTCCGGTCGCCGCAGAGTTTCGCGACATAGCCATGGGCGGCCTCGTGGAGGGTGATCGCAAACAGGATCGGGAGAATCCAGACGGTGACTTGCTGCAAGGCTTGTTCGATCATGCCGTCCCCTTCTCCGCCACGAGCGCCGCCAATTCTTCCAGCAGGGCCGGCGTGTCGGCCTGGTCCGGCGCGCGGCGGCGGGCGAGCGCCCGGTCGAGGCTGAGGGCCGCCGTTTCGCTCAGCGTGCCGACCGCAGCGGCGATCTGGGCCATCTCGGCGAGGTTGCCGTTGCAATGGAGCGCCAGGTCGCAACCGGCGGCGAGCGCGCCCAGGGCCCGCTCCTCCGGACTGCCGCCGAGCGCCCGCATGCCGAGATCGTCGGACAGGAGAACGCCTTCGAACCCGATTCGGCCGCGGATGATGTCGCCGATGACCCGGGCCGAGAGCGTCGCCGGCAGCGATCCTTCCCAGCAGGTGTACACGACGTGGGCGGTCATCGCGAACGGGCTGTCGGCCAGGGCCTGAAACGGCAGAAGGTCCGAGGCGGCGAGTTCGGCCGCCGCGGCGCCGACCACCGGGCAATGGGTGTGGCTGTCGACGAGTGCCCTGCCATGGCCGGGCAGGTGCTTGATCACGGGCAGGACGCCGCCTGCCTCCAGGCCCCGGATCACGGCGCGGCCGAGCCGGACGACTTCGGCCGGCCGGGTCCCGATCGCCCGATCGCCGATCACCTCGTGGGCGGCCGGCGCCGGCAAGTCGAGCACCGGCGCGCAATTGACGGTGATGCCGAGTGCCGTCAGCTCCGCCGCGATCAGCCGGGCATTGATCCAGGCGGCGCGCTCGGCCTTCTCGACGCTGAGCGCGCCGATCCGGGCGGGAGCCGGAGCGGCCCGCCAATGCGGCGGCTTCAGCCGTTGGACCCGGCCGCCTTCCTGGTCGATCAGCACCGGCGTATCGCTTCGGCCGCTCAGAGATTTGAGGTCGGCGACCAATGCTGCGACCTGGACCGGCTCGATGCAGTTGCGCTGAAACAAGATGAATCCGGCCGGATCGGCGGTCCGGAAGAAGTCACGCTCGGCGTCGCTCAAACGCGGTCCCGAACAGCCGAAGACGACCGCCTTGGGCGGTAGCGAATTACGGTTTGACAATGAGGCACGCAATGGCGAACTGCTTCAGCGCGCCGCAAAGTCTTTCAGCCTTGTCCCGATCGGCCACCGGCCCAGCCTGAACCCGATAGAACACGCCCTTGTCACCGAGATCGACCTTGATCAGACTGGGCGAAAGTGCACCGAGCAGATCGGCATGAGCGCTCTTCAGCCGCTCCCATTCGGAACTGGCGGTCGCTTCGTCCCGCGTCGCGGCGAGCTGAATTCGGAAACCCCCGGAGGCGGCGGATTGCCCGGGCTTGGCCGTCGGCGGCGAGGCGGCTGCCGGAACCGGTGCGAGCGGCGGCGCTGCCGGCGGCAGCGGCACCGAGGAGGTGGCCGTCAGCATGCCGCTGGAGGTGGCAGGCGGCAGGGCTGCAGCGGCAGGCGTGGGCGGGGCCGCCTTGGGTGCAGCAGTCGGGCCGATCGCCTGGACCGGCAGCGGCGCCGAGACATCGGCGGATGGCGGCGGTGCCAGCGGCTTGGCCAGAGGCTGCTCGGGCGGCGGCAAGAGCCGCTCGACCTTGGCACCGGGCTGGCTGGGATTATAGACGAGCTTGTCCTGATCGGGGACGGAGACGCCGCCGGGCTGGTCCGGCTTGACCTTGGTGGCACCCTGATCGGCTCGGATCAGCGGCACCGGTCCGCCGCCGCTCTCGCGGCTCCGGCTATAGGCGTACCACAGCGCCGCAGCACAGCCGATGGCGACGAGAGCGTACATGAGCAGGCGGAAGGCACGGCCGAACCCGCCCGCCGGCGGCTCGTCACCCGGCAACGGACGCTCGATCGACGCGATCGACCAATCGCCTTCCGGCGACCGGGTCGGCAATTCGGTATCTTCGGGATAAAGTCGCGGTTCCATCAGCGCATCTCCATCACCGGTTCGACGCCGAAGACCCCGAGCCCCGAGGCCACGACGAAGGCGACGGCCTGGACCAGTGCCAGACGGGCGAGCGTCGTCGGGCGATCTTCGGCCAGCACGAAACGCAGGCTCGAATCATCCTTGCCCTTGTTCCATAACCCATGGAATCCCGCCGCGATCTCGGAGAGATAGAACGCGATCCGGTGCGGCTCGTGGGCTTCCGCGGCACTCTCGACCAGCCGCGGCCAAGACGCCAACTGACGAATGAGCGCGATCTCGGCCGGATCGCCCAGTTTCGCCAGATCCGCCCCGCGGAGATCGCCCAATTGGCCGAGCTCGCTCCGAGCATGGGCCAGTACCGATTGCGCCCGCGCATGGGCGTATTGGACGTACCAGACCATGTTGTCACGCGACTTCTCGCTCACCTTGGCGAAATCGAAGTCGAGCGTCTGGTCGTTCTTCCGCGTCAGCATCATGAAGCGGACGATGTCCTTGCCGACTTCGGCCACGACATCGGCCAGCGTGACAAAGGTTCCGGCCCGCTTCGACATCTTCACCGGCTGGCCGTTCTCGAAGAGATGGACGAGCTGGCAGATCTTGACGTCGAGTTCGGCCCGACCGCCGGTGATCGCCGTCACCGCCGCACGCATGCGTTTGACATAGCCGCCGTGATCGGCGCCCCAGACATCGATCTGTTCGGCGAAACCGCGCTGAAATTTGTCGAGATGATAGGCGATGTCGGCGGCGAAATAGGTCCAGCTGCCGTCCGATTTCCGCAAGGCCCGGTCGGTATCGTCGCCGAACCGGGTCGCCGCGAACAGGATCTGCGGGCGGGGCTCCCAATCCTCGGGCGGCGGCTTGCCCTTGGGCGGGTCGAGCACGCCGGTATAGACGAGCCCGGCCGATCTCATGGTTTCCAGCGCCCGCTCGATGGCTCCGGACTCGCTGAGCGCCCGCTCGGAGGTGAAGACATCGTGACGCACGCCCAGAACCTCGAGGTCGGCCCGGATGATCGTCATCATGGCGTCGGTCGCCAGATCCCTGACGGCGGGCAGCCACTCCGCCTCGGACTGGCCCAGCAGCAGCGCGCCGTGGCGGCGGGCGAGCGCGGCGCCCACGGGTTTCAGGTAGTCGCCGGGATAGAGTCCGGCCGGGATTTCGCCGATATCCTCGCCCAGGGCCTCGCGGTAGCGCAGAAAGGCCGAGCGGGCGAGGACATCGACCTGGGCGCCGGCATCGTTGATGTAATATTCCCGGCAGACCTCGAAGCCGGCTTTGACCAGGAGATTGGCGAGTACGTCGCCGAAGACGGCACCGCGGGCGTGGCCGACATGCATCGGTCCGGTCGGGTTGGCCGAGACATATTCGACATTCACCTTCCGGCCGCGGCCGAACGTCGATGTCCCGTACTCCGTGCCGGAGTCCAGCACGTCGCGCAGCCGTGCCTGCCAGAACCAGTCGGAGAGCCGCCAGTTCAGAAATCCCGGTCCGGCGATCGAAATCGCCGTGACCGCCTCATGGGAGGCGAGCGCTTCGGCCAGCAAGCCGGCCACGTCCCGCGGCGGCATGCCCGCCGGCTTGGCCAGCACCAGGGCAGCGTTGGTCGAGACATCGCCGTGAGCCGTATCGCGCGGCGGCTCGACGGCGATCCGGCTGAAATCGAGACCGGCCGGCAGCCGCCCTTCCGCCTCCAGCCGAGTGAGGGTAGCCGCGATCTCCGCCCGGAAATAGGTGAACAGATTCATCAAAGCCAACCACTCGCGGGGCGCGGAATCGCGGCCAAGTCGGCAGCATCGGTAACTCGGCGATTCCTGCGCAAGGCCTATTCTCTAGGACTGATCCAAACGAAATGTCCAGGGTTTAACCAGCCAGACCGGATGTGGATCCGGCCGGAATTGGATATTGTCACGAAATGAGCGAATTCCAGCCATGATCATCCCGTCCGCGTGCTCGCCCGACGCCGAGACGCGGCGGCGCCATTGGGATCTCGCGATGCGCCTGCCGCTAATTCTATATTACGGCTGGCGCAGCGTGAACGAGAGTGCGGCACTGGTTCGGGAGGCGCTTGGCCGGGATTGGTCTGGCGCGACCCCGGCGGTCGTCGCCAACTTCTTGGCGAACGTGACTCTGACCCTGTTCATGGCGAGCGTCGTGCTCGCCGTGGCGCTGCGCTTTCGCCGGATCGGGGCCGCCGACGGGCCCTATCCTCGGCTGGTGGCCCTCTTCGGGACCTTCATCCTGCTGGCCACGCCGGCATTGCCGCGCCCGATTCTGGCGCCGGCGCTGGAACTCGCGGCTGCTGCCCTGATGCTGCTGGGATACGGGCTGTCGCTGCTGGTGATGTGGCGCCTCGGCCGGTCGTTCAGCGTCATGCCCGAAGCCCGCCGCCTCGTCACCGGCGGACCTTACCGGCTGGTCCGCCATCCGCTCTATGTGACCGAGGAAATCGCCATCATCGGGCTGTTTCTGATCTACGCCTCGCTGCCGGCCCTGTTGCTCTTCGGCCTGCACGGCGTCCTGCAGCTCGAACGGATGCGGCTCGAAGAACGCGTGCTCGCCGGCGCATTTCCCGAATATCGGGACTATGCCGCCAAGACCGCCCGCCTCATCCCCGGTCTCTATTGATCAGCCGCCGAGCCCGCCGGTCAAAAGCCGCGCCTCGCGCAGCGCCCCGACATCGGTGAGCGCAGCGATATGGTCCATCATCTCGCGGACCCAGACGTGCCGGTCGCGTGCCGGCGGGGGATCGGCCTGGCGGTTGCGCGTGAGGATCGACAGGACGGCTTGATCATGGATCGAGAGTTCCGAATCCTGCATCGTCGCCTCGCGGCGCAGCAGCACGCCGGCGAAGCTGTCGAGCAGAACCGTCAGAGTCTTGTTCGCGATCAGCACGGTTTCGGCCCGGCCGTCGCCGCGATAGATCTTGCGCCGGCTGACCCGGGCGATGAGATCGGTCTGGGCCCGGTGGCGCGACAGCTCCAGCAGCGGCGGGACATCCTCGCCTTCGAGCATCCGATCGTGGAGATCGCACCAGACGCCGATGGTGTCGGCGATCAGAGTCGAGATCGCCCGCGCCCGCAGATATGTGAGCTTGCGTTCGATTCCGTGCAGGCTGCGATATTCCTCGACCGCGATGTCGGCCAGCGGGGCCAGCAATTCCTCGCCCTCGGCGAAGCCGAGGGCGCCGATTTGGACTGCATCCTCGATATCGACGATGAGATAGCAGATGTCGTCGGCGGCTTCGGTCAGATGGGCGAGCGGGTGGCGGCACCAGTGCAAGGGCGCCTTCTCGATCAGCCCGAGTGCCCCTGCTACCTCGCGGAAGAGCGCGATCTCGCTGGAAAAGATCCCGTATTTCATCGGCTGCGGGCGCAGGTGAGGGGCGAGGCCGCCCGCCCAGGGATATTTGGAAAAGGCGCCGAGCATGGCGCAGGTGAGTTGCAGGCCGCCATCCGGCTGCCAGCCCTCGAGCCGGGTCAGCAGCCGGAACCCGAAGGCGTTGCCGTCGAAGCGAGTGAGTTCATGGGTGTATTCCGCCGGCAGCCCGGACAGGATCAGACGCCCGGCGGCACTCTCTGCCCACCAGGCGGAGATCGCCTGCTCGGCCTCGTGGCTGAACGGCGTCTGGCCGATATCGTGCGAGATCGCCGCACCGGAGACGATATGCCCGACATCGGCCGCGGAGATCCCCTCGGCCAGCCGGCGCTCGATCAGATAGCGGCCGGCCAACTGCCCCAGGCTGCGGCCGACACGGGAGGCTTCGAGCGAGTGGGTCAGGCGATTGCGCACGAAATCGCCGGGCTGATCGGATCCGAGCGACGGCCCGTGGACCTGCATCTTCGATTGCAGCCGGCGAAAGGCGCTGCAGAAGACGAAGCGGTCGACATCGATTTCGTACGGCGAGCGATGCTCGTCGGCCCGGCGCGGCTCGGCCCGCCCGAGGCGCCTGGTCGAGAGCAGATCCTGCCAGCGCATGGTCATGGCGTCGTTCTTCCTGCAGGGCTATCATCCGCCCGGCGCTTTGGACTTGGCCCGCCGCCGCTGGCGGCTTACATGAGAGCACCGGGTTTATCGGGCGAAACCCCCTGCGGAGGCAAGAGATGGCGGATGGCGGCGGCGCCGAGGGCGCAAAAGAGCTCCTGATCAGCGCCAGTGCGGCGCGGCGGGTGGCCAAGATCGCAGCGGCCGAACCGGCGGGCACGTTCCTGCGGATTTCGGTCTCGGGCGGCGGCTGCTCCGGCTTCCAGTATAATTTCGCCCTCGAGCAGAGCCGTAACGACGATGATCGGAGCTTCGCGCGCGACGGCGCCGAGATCGTAGTCGACGAGACCTCGCTCGAATTGCTGGCTGGGGCCGAGCTCGATTTCGTCGAGGATCTGTCTGGCGCATTCTTCCAGATGCGCAACCCCAATGCCGCCTCGTCTTGCGGCTGCGGGAATTCCTTCTCGGTCTGACCGGGTGGCGACCCCATGAAAATCGCCACCTGGAATGTCAATTCGCTGAAGGCGCGCCTGGTCAACGTCCTCGTCTGGCTGGACCGGGCGAAACCGGATGTCGTCTGCCTGCAGGAAATCAAATGCCAGACCGCCGATTTCCCCGAGCGGGAGATTCGCGCCGCGGGCTACCATGCGGTCGTCCAAGGCCAGAAAAGCTATAATGGCGTCGCCCTCCTGTCGCGCGAGCCGGCGCAGGATGTCCTGATCGGCCTGCCCGGCGACCCGGAGGATGCTCAGGCGCGTTATGTCGAAGCCCGCTTCGGCGATATCCGGGTCGCCTCGCTCTATCTGCCCAACGGCAATCCAGTCGGGACCGACAAATACCCCTACAAGCTCGCCTGGATGGCGCGGCTGCAGCAGCGGGCTCGGGCCTTGCTCGAGACCGAGGCCGCCTTCGTGCTCGCCGGCGACTACAATGTCTGCCCCGGAGACGACGATGTCTACGACCCGGTCGGCTGGCGCGAAGACGCGCTGTGCCGGCCGGAAAGCCGCGCCGCCTTCCGGACATTGCTCAATTTCGGCCTGATCGAGGCGTTCCGGACACTCCATCCCGAGCCGCATCGCTATAGTTTCTGGGACTATCAAGCCGGGCGCTGGCACCGCGACGAAGGCTTGCGTATCGATCATTTCCTGTTGTCGCCGCAAGCCGCCGACAGGCTGGGCGCCTGCGACATCGACCGGGAACCGCGCGGGCGGGAGAAGGCGTCGGATCATACACCGGTCTGGTGCGAGATCGGCTGAGGGTGCTCGGCTGGCGAGAGGCCGATGGGGCCGGCCGTCTCGACCGCCTGCCGCCGGAGGCGGCAAGGGCCCTCTCCGCGCCGACTGGCGAATCGCGGGCGATGCTCCCCAGCCATCCGCTATCACGAAAGCGGCGAGCGGCGGCAGTGCGCGCAATCCCGGTCGTTCAGGCGGGATCGGGCGCTTTCCGAGAGCGGACATCACGTCGATGGCGCGGCTCGACCGTGATATGTCGGCGCCGGCTTTTCCGGTCCGCGATAGGAGAACCCGGCTTCCTCGAGTGCGCCTCGGGCCAGATAGATCGTCGCCTCCAGATCATCTTCGCGCGCCCGCTGATGGTCTGGCATCGCGCGGGCGGCGGCCAGGTGTCCGAGCCATTCGAGCGCCTGGTGGACGGGCAGCAGCGGGACCGCGACGGCCGGACCCGAGGCCTTCGCGAACCATCCGGTGAGGAGAGAGTCGGCCTCTTCGAGGCTCAGGAGATCGGCGAGCGGGCGGCCGCGAGCGGCATGCTTCAAACTGAGCCGCGTCTCGTCGAGCAGGCCGACACCATTGCTGCGGCTGAGCGTGATCCGAGTCAGTAGCGGATATCGTGTTTCGGCGATTTCGCGTAACAGGAGGATTTCCCACGCGACCTCGTATCCCTGGCGCAGATGCGCCAGGGCGAGATCGAGGTCGCCCGACGGCCGGCCCTCGGCTGCGAGCCAGATGAAGGCGAGAACCAATTCGCGGCACGGCAATTCCAGCTCGTGATGGTGCCGGCGTTCGGCCTGGCGCGGATCCCGGCTGCGATCCGAGCCCGGCGCGGCCGCGATCAGGTCGGCCAGTTCACGCTCCTCGCGGGCATGGAACTCCGCCTGCTGGCGCGCCCGCTCGGCATTGATCTCGGGCGCTGACACCTCATCGAGCTCGACGATCTCGTCCAGACGGATTCCGTCACGCATGGGCTCCGTCCCGCCTCGGGTCCAGTCCCGAGGCTAGGCCCGCTGCCCGTGCCCGGCAACGCCCTTCGATGGTTGCCGGCACGGCGAAGAGTCGGAGGCGGGTCGACCCGGAGACTCCATACTGCACGCAGGCTGGATATTCCGCCTCACGGCGGCTGGGACACAGCCGAATGGGCCCCTTCGCGAACCCCGGCCTCGTGCATTATGCTGGCTGCGCCATGTGCCGGCCGCGCATGAACTCGCTCGCTGATCGCTGGGAAGACTGCCATGCCCAAGATTGACACTGCCCTCGTGCCGAAACGGAAAGGTTCAGGCTATCCGTCGCCCTTCGACGCACCCTGCGCCGAACGCGTGCGGCAGCGGCTGGGCAACGCCGGCGGGCTGGTCGATTTCGGCGTCAATCTCATGCGCTTGCCGCCGGGCAATTGGTCGAGCCAGCGCCACTGGCACTCGGCTGAAGACGAATTCGTCTATGTCCTCGAAGGCGAGGTGACGCTCATCGAAGATGGCGGCGAGACCGTGCTGCGCGCCGGCGATTGCGCGGCCTTCCCGAAAGGGTCGGGCAACGGCCATCATATGATCAATAATTCGGCCGCGATGGCGGTCTACCTCGAAGTCGGCACCCGCGCGCCCACCGACGTCACCACCTGCTCCGACATCGACATGATGAGTGCCAGCAGCGACGGTCGCTTCGTGCACAAGGACGGTGCACCCTATCCCGAGGCCCGATGAGTCTCCGGGTTCGGTCGGACCGGCGGGACGACACCGGCGGCGGCGGAACGGCGAGGCCGCGAATCGATCGGATGACGCTGGCCGGGTCTCGGGGAGTCGCGCCACGACCCTAGATGATACGGGGGGCGATCCGGGAAATATCTTTCGATGTCTCGCTACGCGCTACTACCGAGGATGAGCCGCACCGGATGAATGGCAAAATTACCGTGGGCCTGATTTCCGATACTCACGGGCTCCTCCGCCCCGAGGCGCTCGAGCTCTTGAGGGGCAGCGATTTGATCGTCCATGCCGGCGACATCGGCGCCGAAGGCGTCCTGGCCGGCCTGGCTCGGCTCGCGCCGGTCGCCGCTGTCCGCGGCAACGTCGACCGGGAGGCCTGGGCTCGATCGATTCCGGAGACGGAGGTGGTGGAAGTCGGCGGGGGTGCCCTCCTCTATGTGCTTCACAACCTCGACGATCTCGACCTCGATCCTGCAGCGGCGGGATTTCAGGCTGTCGTCTCCGGCCACTCCCACCGACCGGGAATTCGCTGGAAGGACGGGGTCCTCTATGTGAATCCGGGCAGCGCCGGTCCGCGCCGCTTCTCGCTGCCCGTCTCTGTCGGATGTCTCGGCGTCGAAGACGGCGAGGTTTCGGCCCACCTGATCGAAATCAAACCGGCGTCGCGATAGCCGGTTCGACGGGCACCGGAAGAGTTGGATCGACCGGCACTTCAATCCCACCCTGAAGAGCGCTCCGACCCGATTGATCAGAGCAGCTTGCCGTCCTTGCCCATGAGTTCGCGCCGGATCATCTTGACCGGCACCAGCCCGGCAGCGAGGAAGCGGTCGTGGAAGTCGGTGAGCGAGAATTTGGCGCCCATCTTCTTCTGGTAATCCTCGCGCAATTTGAGGATTTCGAGCTTGCCGACCGTGTAGTTGAGATAGCCCGGATCGCTGGTGCCGCGATAGGCTTCGCGCCGCGCCTCGGGCTCGGGCGAGCCGCATTCCTTCATGAAGATCTGCGTCGCATCCTCGACGCTCTTGCCTTGGGTGTGCATCGCCAGCGACGAGATGAAGCGGCAATCGCGCAGCAGCGCCTCTTCGATCTGGGCCAGCTTCAGCTTGGGATCGCCGTTGCCGAGCCCTTCTTCGACCATCATCTGCTCGGTGTAATGGGCCCAGCCTTCGGTGGTCGATTGCGCATGCGCCAACTGGCGGGCGAGCGACCATTCCGAATGCGCGCGCCGGCTCAGATACTGCATGAAATGGCCGGGCCAGACCTCGTGCACCGAGGTGATGTCGAGGCCGGGGTAGTAATAGGCGCGCAAATAATCTTCGAGCTTCTCCGGCGGCAGCCCATCATCGGGCGGTGAAACATAGTAGAAGGCCTGGGTCGCATGCTGCTCGTAGGGTCCCGGCCAATCCATCGCAGCCGAAGTCGTGGCGCGCTGGAAGCCCGGCGTCTCCTCGACCTTCGGCAGCAGATCGCCGGGGATCGTCGCGATCTGGTGATCGACGACAAAGGCGCGCAAGCCCGTGAGGTCGTCATCGGCAGTGGCGAGCAAGGTCTCGGCAGTCGGATGCTCTCTGCGGATTTCCGCCACCACGGCATCGACCGGCTTGCCCGGATCGACCAGGGTTGCGGCAGCCTTCAGCGCCGCCTGATCGTCATGGAGGCGCTTCAGGGCGATCTCGCGCAGCTTCGGCACCGGCAGATCGACCATCTCGTTGTCGCTCAGCCGTTCGACGAAGAGCTTCGGGCCCAGCGCGAACTGGCCGTCGGCCGTGGCGAGCGCGCCCTGGAGAAAGGTCCGGTAATCCTCGAAGGCCGCGACGGCCGCGTCGTTGGTCGCAGCGAATTCGGCCCTGAGCCCGGCATCCTCGACCGCGGCGAAGGCCGTCGGCGCCGCGTTCTTGAAGAAATTGATCGAGCCGGCGAGGTTCCTGAGCGCGATCTCGACGAAGGCCTTGGGCGGATGCTGGAGATTGGCCTTGCCGGCCGCCAACAGGCCCGGAATGAGCTTTTCCCGCGCGATGGCGCTGCGCAGCCGCTCGGCGGCCGGCGCGAAATCGCGATGCACCAGTTCGAACACGGCAGCGGTCGCGACCCGGGCATAACGGCCGGGATCCTTGCGCCAATATTGGATCGTCTCGCCATCGAGCAGCGCACCCTTGATAGTGCCGATCAGCACTTCGCGGTCGTCGCGGTCCTCGTCGCTCAAGCCCTTCGGCGAGATCGCCGCCAGCGCGCGGAGTGCGGCATGCAGGCGCGCCATGTCGCGCGCGTGGCCCTCGGCGCTGAGATCGTCGACCCGGCTGTCGTAATCGTGAATGCCGGCCCTGGTGGCGCTCACCGGATGGGCGGCGAATTCAGCGGCGTAGTAGCCTTTGACGAAGCTCTCGAAGGACGGCGCTTCGGCCTGCGCCGCGGGCGCCGCAGCGAGCAGGATTGCGACGAGACAAGCAGTCGCGGCACTGGCTTTCGCAATCATCGGTGATCTCGCCTTCGGTAGATAAATCGATTTCTATGTCGGGCGACCACGTCTTGTCCAGCCTGGTTGCGACGTCGCAGACCCGGCCGGAACAATGAGGCTCCGGGGTGGACGTCGCCTTGCCTCAAGGCGCTGCGCGCTTCTGCAGCCCGGCGAGGATCTGGCGTGCCAGTTCGCCATGGTCGTCGGGCAGCGGCAGGCTTTCGGCCCCCTTGGGCAGCGACGGGCAGGCGCTGTCGCCCTCCGCGGCCCCGTGGAAGCATTGCAGCTTTTCGCCCGGCAGGACGGCAATTTCGGCCCCGGCAGGGGCGGCCCGAGCCTCTGCGGCCGCGGCCTCGCCCCCATCTTCCGGGATCTCGAACAAGGGCTTACCGGTAAATCCGAAGAGCGACATCTGCACCAGCAGTCCCGGCATCTCGCCATTCATCCGTTCGAAGACCATCGGCAGCAGATTGGCGCCGAACCCGTCGCCGACCAGCGCGACGCTGCGCACCCCCCACCTGAACATGTGGATCTGAATGACCGCAGCCAAATCCTCAGCCGTCTGTCGCGACGTCTTCGGACGGCGGAAATAGCGCCTGCAATCCCAACCCACTACATGCACGCCCGAGCGTTGCAGCGCAGTCGCCAGCTCTTCGTCGAGATCGCTCCAACCGCTCGCGCCCGACACCAGGATCGCCAGCAGATCGGTGGGCGCGCGCGCTTGGAACTCGAGCATCGGCAACGCATCGGAATCGTTGATTTCGGCACGCGCGGCTGACCGCGGAGGGCCGCTCTGCGGTGGGTTAGCCGGCGCATCGGTCTGGGCGTGACCCGGCACTGTCAGCGCGAGCCAGAGAAGGAGCAAGGGGAGGGGCCTCGAGATCATCGTCCCTCAGTATGCTCCCGGGTACCCGGCCCGATGCCGTGACCGATGTCGAGATGGTCTCTGGGGCGAGGTCGCGACCCGTGACGCTACCTGACGACATTCGGTTCCACAACACCCGAATCGTCGCGCTGTCGGCGGTCTCGAACCGCTGATCTCCGGCGGCAGGATGTTCGGAAATCCCCTCGATATGCCGATGCCTGGCTGACGCCGCCGCCGCTCTTCCAGGGCGCGCCGCGCCGGCCCGACGGGAGAGAGCAGAGAACCGGCTGAGCAGATTCCGTTTCACCGGGCCACACGGGCTCAGCCGTCTCGGCCGCACCAACAGGCCGGACACATGACAGCACCCGACGATACCGATCGTCAGCCTTCTTTTTCCCTGGCAACGGCGGGGGCGTCCACACATGACGGATGGGCATGCGTGGCCTCCTCTTCGAAATTCTGGTTAGAGGATGCCGGGCAGGTCCAAGTTCTTCTCCCGCGCCACCTGCAGGGCGATGTCGTAACCGGCGTCGGCATGACGCATGACGCCCGTGGCGGGGTCGTTCCAGAGGACGCGGGCGATCCGTCGGGCGGCGGCTTCGGTTCCGTCACAGACGACGACCATGCCGGCATGCTGGGAAAAACCCATGCCGACGCCGCCGCCGTGATGCAGCGAGACCCAGGTGGCACCAGAGGCGGTGCTGAGCAGGGCGTTGAGGAGCGGCCAGTCGGAGACGGCGTCGGAGCCGTCGCGCATGGCTTCGGTCTCGCGGTTGGGCGACGCCACCGAACCCGAGTCCAGATGGTCGCGGCCGATGACGATCGGTGCTTTCAGCTCGCCCGAGGCGACCATTTCATTGAAGGCGAGGCCGAGGCGGTCCCGATCGCCCAGCCCCACCCAGCAGATCCGCGCCGGCAGTCCCTGGAACTTGATCTTGCGCCCTGCCATGTCCAGCCAATTGTGCAGGTGCGGGTCGTCGGGGATCAGTTCCTTCACCCGTGCGTCGGTCTTGGCGATGTCCTCGGGGTCGCCCGAGAGCGCCACCCAGCGGAACGGCCCGACCCCCCGGCAGAACAGCGGGCGGATATAGGCCGGCACGAAGCCCGGAAAGTCGAAGGCGTCGGCCACCCCCGCCTCCTGCGCCATCTGGCGGATATTGTTGCCGTAGTCGACAGTCGGCACGCCCGCGGCCTGGAAATCCAGCATGGCCCGGACATGCTTGGCCATCGACGCCTTGGCCGCCTGTTCGACGCTTTCGGGGTTCTGTTCGCGCGCACCTTCCCAGCGCTCCACGCTCCAGCCTTCCGGCAGATAGCCGTTGGCCGGATCATGGGCCGACGTCTGGTCGGTCAAGAGGTCGGGCCGCACGCCGCGCCGGTACAGTGCCGGCACCAGTTCGGCGGCGTTGCCGAGGAGGCCGACCGAGAGCGGTGTCTTGTCGCGGCAAGACTGGTCGATCAACGCCAAGGCTTCGTCGAGGTCCTCGCTCGCCCGGTCCAGATAGCCGGTGCGCAGCCGCATTTCGATGCGCGAGGGCTGGCATTCGATGGCCAGGCACGAGGCCCCGGCCATGACCGCGGCCAGAGGTTGGGCAGCACCCATGCCGCCGAGGCCGGCGGTGAGCAGCCAGCGCCCCGAAAGATCGCCGCCGTAATGCTGTCGGCCCATTTCGGCGAAGGTCTCGTACGTGCCCTGCACGATCCCTTGCGCGCCGATATAGATCCAGGAGCCGGCGGTCATCTGGCCGTACATCATCAGGCCCTGGCGATCGAGCTGGTTGAAATGCTCCCAGGTGGCCCAGCGCGGCACCAGGTTGGAGTTGGCGATCAGGACCCGCGGTGCATCGGTGTGGGTGCGGAACACGCCGACCGGCTTGCCGGACTGCACCAGCAGGGTCTCGTCGTCTTCGAGGCGCCGCAGGGTTTCGACGATCGCATCGAAGCTCTCCCAGTCGCGCGCCGCCCGGCCGATGCCGCCATAGACCACCAGTTCCTCCGGCCGCTCGGCGACATCGGGATCGAGGTTGTTCATCAGCATCCTGAGCGGCGCCTCGGTGAGCCAGCTCTTGGCGGTGCGGTGCGGTCCGACGGGGCTGCGGATCACGCGCGAACGGTCGAGGCGGGTCATCGGCGGGCTCCCGGCCGAGAAGCCTCCGGCCCGACTGCAAAGGCCAGGCAGGCGCGCAGGATCTCGGTGAGGACCGCGCGGATCGGCGCGGCGCGAAGCGAGTCGTGAGCCGTCGGCCAAGTCTCGGGCGCCGGCTGCTCGAACGGCTCGGCCATATAGCCGCGGCAGGCCAGCTCCATCTGGATCGCGTGCACGCCTTCGGCGGGCGCGCCATGGCGCCTCGTGGTCCAGCCGCCCTTGAACCGGCCATCGAGCACCCAGCTTCGACCGCTGGCGGCGCAGAGTTCAGCCACCCGGGCAGCCAGCCGGCCGTCGCAGGCTCGACCGTCGTTCGTCCCGATGTTGAATTGCGGCAGCTCGCCTTCGAAGAGACGCGGAATGCGCGAGCGGATCGAATGGGCGTCATAAACCACCACCCGCGCATGCTCCGCCCGCAGCCGCGCGATTTGCAGCACCAGCGCCTCGTGATAGGGCGTGAAATATTGCGCCCGCCGCCGGGCGATATCCGTCTCGTCCGGCTCGCAGCCTTCCCGATAGAGCGGCTCGCCGTCGAAGCTGGTGGTGGGGCAAAGTCCGGTTGTCGCCTGGCCGGGATAGAGCGAGGCGCCGCTGGGGTCGCGATTGACGTCGATCACCGATCGGCTGACCCTGGTGCGTAATGTCGTGGCGCCGAGGTCGCCGGCGAAATCATAGAGCTGCTCGATCCACCAGTCGGCGTCACGGCGGGCCAGCCAGGGCGAGACCAGCCCGGAGGAAAATTCTTCGGGGAGATCGAAGCCGGTATGAGGGAAGGCCACGATCAGCGGCGCCGCCCCTTCCTGCAGCTCCAGCCAGCCGGGACCGGTGGCGGTCACGACCCGGTCACTCCCGGCAGGCTCTCGGCGCCGGCAGCGGCAATGACCGAGCCGCTCCGCACCAAGCCGATCGCCGCCTCCAGGTCGGGATGCATGTAGCGGTCTTCGACGAGCGCAGGCACGGCCTGGCGCAGGCGGGCCCGCGCGGCTTCGAGAGGCACGCTGGAACCCAAGGGCCGGTGGAAGTCGCAGCCTTGGGCGGCGACCAGAAGCTCGATGCCGATTACGGCGGCGGCATTCTCGGCCATTCCCAGCAGGCGACGGGCGCCATGCGCCGCCATCGACACATGGTCTTCCTGGTTGGCGGAAGTGGGAATCGAATCGACGCTGGCGGGATGGGCCTTTTGCTTGTTCTCCGAGACCAGGGAAGCAGCCGTGACCTGGGGGATCATGAAACCAGAGTTCAAACCCGGCTCGGTAGTGAGGAAGGCGGGCAGACCCGAGAGTGCCGGATCGACGAGCATGGCGATGCGCCGCTCGGCGATCGAGCCGATCTCGCAGATCGCCAGGGCGATCATGTCGGCGGCGAAGGCTACGGGTTCGGCATGGAAGTTGCCGCCGGACAGCGCCTCCGCCTCGCCTCCTGGTCCCGCGAAGACGAGGGGATTGTCGGTGACGCCGTTCGCCTCGTCTTCCAGGGTCCGGGCCGCCTGGCGCAACACGCCCAGGGCAGCACCCATCACCTGCGGCTGGCAGCGCAAACAGTAGGGATCCTGCACCCGCTCGTCATCGTGTCGATGCGAGGCGCGAATGGCCGAACCGGCCATGAGATCCCTGAGCGCCGCGGCAGTCTCGATCTGGCCCGCATGCCGGCGCAGCGTATGGATGCGCGGATCGAACGGCGTGTCCGAACCCTTGGCCGCCTCGGTCGCCATCGCCCCGGTGATCAGGGCGGTCTGATAGAGGCGCTCGGCCTCGAACAGGCCGGCCAGCGCATAGGCCGTGGAGAACTGGGTGCCGTTGAGCAGCGCCAGACCCTCCTTGGGCCCGAGCGTCAGCGGCGACAGGCCCGCTTCGCCGAGGGCCGCATCCGCCGGCCGGGCCACGCCCGCCACCAGAATTTCCCCGACCCCGATCATCGCCGCGGCCATATGCGCGAGCGGGGCCAGATCGCCGGACGCCCCGACCGAGCCCTGGCACGGAATGACCGGGGTCAGGCCCCGGCTCAGCATCGCCTCCAACAAGGCAACTGTAGCGGGGGCGACTCCGGAGGCGCCTTGTGCCAAGCTGGCCAGCTTCAGCGCCATCATCAGGCGCGCGATCGGGACGGGCATCGGCTCGCCGACACCGGCGGCGTGAGAGAGCACGATATTGCGCTGCAGCCGGGCCAGATCGCCGGCGGCGATCCGGACGCTGGCCAACTTGCCGAAGCCGGTATTGACGCCATAGACCGGCTCGCCGCGCGCCAGGATCGCCCGCACGGCCGCGGCGCCGGCGGCGATGCCGGGGGCGGCGCCGGGCGACAGCCGAACCGCCGCATCTCGATAGACGGCGCACCATTGGCCGAGGCTCACCGACCCGGGCTCGAGCACCAACGGCGTCATGCCGCCTCTCCATTCCAAATCCGAGCGTGCAGCGGATTGAATCCCAATCGATAGACCAGCTCGGCCGGCCGCTCGATGTCCCAGATCGCGAGATCGCAGCGCTTGCCCGCTTCCAGCGTGCCGATGTCGTCGAGGCGCCCCAGGGCGCGGGCCGCTTCCCGGGTGACGCCGGCCAAGCACTCCTCGACCGTCAGCCGAAAGAGTGTCGCTGCCAGGTTCATCGTGAGCAACAGCGACGTCAGAGGCGAGGTGCCGGGATTGCAATCCGTGGCGAGGGCGATCGGCACGCCGCGGGCGCGCAAGGCTGCAATCGGCGGAAGCTGGGTTTCGCGCATGACGTAGTAGGCGCCGGGCAAGAGCGTCGCGACGGTCCCGGACCGGGCCATGGCCGCGACGCCGGCCTCATCCAGGTATTCCAGATGATCGGCCGACAAGGCGCCGAAACCCGCGGCGAGAGCAGCACCCCCGCTGTAGGAGAGCTGTTCGGCATGCAGCTTGACCGGCAGGCCGAATGCCTCGCCGGCCTCGAACACGCGGCGGATTTGAGCCGGCGTGAAGGCGATGCTCTCGCAGAAGGCGTCGACGGCGTCCGCCAGACGCTCGGCGGCCGCGGCCGGGATGATTTCGTGACAGACCAGGTCGATATAGGCGTCCGGATCGCCGGCGAATTCCGGCGGCACGGCATGGGCGGCCAGAAGGGTGGCGACGATCCCGACCTTGCGCCCGGCCGACAGCGCTCGGGCCGCACGCAGGGATTTGAGTTCATCCGCCGTAGTCAAGCCGTAGCCCGACTTGACCTCGACCGTGGTCGCGCCCTCGGCGAGCAAGGCGTCCAGCCGCGGCAGGGCGGCGGCAGTCAATTCATCCTGGCTGGCTGCCCGCGTCGCGCGCATGGTCGAGACGATGCCGCCGCCGGCCCGGGCGATGGCTTCGTAGCCGGCCCCCGCCAGCCTTTGCTCGAACTCGGCGGCGCGGTCGCCGGCGAAGATCAGATGAGTATGGGGATCGATCAGGCCCGGCGTGATCCAGCGCCCCGCGCAATCGATGATCTCGGGCGCGTCCAAATCCGGCGCGTCGCTCGCCGGCCCCGCATACACGATCCGACCCGCCCGGGCGGCGATCAGCCCCTGCTCGATCACGCCCAGCCCGGCTGCCCCCGGCGTCAGGGTAGCCAAGCGCGCCTGTCGCCAGATCTGATCGCAAAGCACCGGCATCGGCGAGCGGATCCCTCTGCTGAGGCCGGAGGCCGGACTTGGCCATGGCGCCGATAATGTCTATACATTAAATGGCGCCTCGCGGGAGATTGATATGCCGTCCTTGTGGTTCGAAACGGCCCTCCTCGCGGACGGCTGGGCCAGCCGGGTGCGGCTGACCGTGGCGGGCGGGATCGTCACGGCCATCGAGACCGAGGTGCCGCCGGCGCCCGACGACGCGCGTGACCAGATCGCGGTTCCGGGCCTTCCCAACCTGCACAGCCACGCCTTTCAGCGCGCCATGGCCGGCCTCTCGGAACATCGGGGCGACGGCGATGACGATTTCTGGAGCTGGCGGGCCCTGATGTACCGGTTCGTGGAACGGATCACGCCGCCGGATCTAGAGGCGATCGCGGCTCAGGCCCAGGTCGAGATGCTGGAGACCGGCTTCACCCGCGTCGGTGAATTTCACTATCTGCACCATGACCGGGACGGCAGGCCCTATGACGCGCCCGCCGAGATGGCCCAGGCGATCGCTGCCGCGGCCGCCGAGACCGGCATCGGCCTCACCCTGCTCCCGGTCTTCTATGCCCAGGGCGGGTTCGGCGGCGGTCCGCCGGCGGCGAGCCAGCGCCGGTTCCTCAACACGATCGATGGCTTCGCCCGGTTGTTCGAGGCCAGCGCCGCCGCGGTGGCAACCCTCTCCGACGGCAATCTGGGCGCAGCACCGCACAGCCTGCGCGCGGTGACGCCGGATGGCTTGGACGCCGTCGCTTCACTCGCCCGGGGCCGGCCGATCCACATCCATATCGCCGAACAGACCCGCGAGGTCGAGGATTGTCTGGCCTGGTGTGGACAGCGGCCGGTCGACTGGCTGCTGAGCCACGCAAAAATCGACGAAGGGTGGTGCCTGGTGCACGCGACCCACATGACGGCCGCCGAGACTCGGGCGCTGGCGGCGAGCGGTGCCGTCGCCGGTCTCTGTCCGGTCACCGAAGCCAATCTCGGCGATGGATTGTTTGCGGCCGGCGCCTTCATCGGGGCCGGCGGCCGGTTCGGCGTGGGCACGGACTCCAACGTCCAGATCGAGGCCGCCCAGGAACTGCGCCTTCTGGAATATGGCCAGCGGCTGAGCTCGCGCGCCCGCAACATTCTGGCGTCGCCGGCGCGCCGGTCGACTGGTGCCCGTCTTTTCGCCGGCGCGCTCGGCGGCGGGGCCCAAGCCTCGGGCCAGAAGCTCGCCGGCATCGTGCCCGGCGCTTCGGCCGACATCGTCGCCCTCGACGCCCGCCATCCCTCACTCTACGGCCGCTCCGGCGACGCTCTCATCGACGGCTGGCTGTTCGCCGGGACCGCCGGGATCGTCCGGCGCGTTTGGCGGCGCGGCGAATGTGTGGTCGAGGACGGGCGCCATCGCCGTGCCGAGACGGTCGCCGCGCGCTATCGCCGTACGCTCGATCGGTTGATGACCGCGTGACGGCTCCGACCACCACTCTCGGTCGGCGGATCCGCGCGGACCTCGAGCACCGCATCCGGATCGGCACCTGGGCACCCGGGCACAAAATCCCGACCGAAGCCGAACTCGTGGCCGCCTATGGCTGTTCGCGCATGACGGTGAGCAAGGCGATCACCGCCCTGGTCCAGGCCGGCCTCATCGAGCGGAACAAGAAGGCCGGCTCGTTCGTAGCCCGCCCCCATGTCCAGACAGCCGTCCTGGAAATCCCGGACCTTCCGGCTCTGATGGCCGCCCGGGGCGAGGCGTATCGGTTCCAGCGCTTGTCACTCATCACCCGTCCGCTGGACCCGACGGATCCGAGCGAGGCGGGACTCGGACCGCCCGGCCCGGTCCTGGCCGTGTCTGGACTGCACTTCTCGGACGAGGAGCCTTTTGCCGTCGAGCATCGAATCTTGAACTTGGCGGCTGCGCCGGACGCTGCCGACCAAGCCTTCGAGGTCGAGCCGCCCGGCTCCTGGCTGCTGCGGCAAGTGCCGTGGACGAAGGCGCGGCACCGCATCTCGGCGGTCAACCCCGAGCCCGTGACCGCGCGTCTCCTGAAAGTATCGCCGAGCCGGGCATGCCTGCAGGTTGACCGTCACACTGTCAGCCTCGCCGGCTGGGTAACAGTCGTGCGGCTCGTCTTTCCCGGTCACCGCTACGATCTCACCGCGGCATTCGAGCCAGCCCGGTCGAACGACTGAGCGCAGGGCCGGTCGCGAACAAAGCTGGGAAGATCGACCTCGATCTCGCGCCACCGCGCCTGCTCCCCTCGGCCCGATGCCGTCCATACAAACGACCCCGAACCCACCGGCTCTGGGGCTGGGTCGCGAGGCCGCGCGGACCACGACAGAATCACCGAGCACAGGAACTACGCTCTCGCCGCCTCGACTACGAGGTTCCGGCCGAGGATCGCCGCGATCGCGAGTGCCACTGCGATGCAAGCGACGCAAGCAGTCCATCCCCAGCCGTCGAAAACCTGACCGAGAAGTGCCGTACCCACCAGCCCGCCCGTGAAATAGGCGGCGAGATAGAGGCCGCTCGCCACTCCCCGATTGCTGCCCGCCGCGCGGCTGACGAAACCGGTCGCCGTCGCCTGGGCGAAGAAGGTGCCGGCCCCGACCAGGACCATGCCCGACAGTACCAGACTCAGCACCGGCGCGGCCAGCAGGGGCAAGCCGATCGCAGCCACCGCGAGCCCGGCCCAGAGCGCCCGGCGAGCACCCCAGAGCAAAACCAGGCGCCCGGCCAGAGGCGTGAGCACGATCGAGGGCGCAAACACGAAATAGACCAGGCCGACCGACATCATGCCCAACGCCAAAGGCGGCTTCACCAGCACGAAATTCACGAAGGTGAAGACGCCGATGAACGCGAACAGGATGCAGAAGCCGATTGCGAAGGCCGAGAGGATGGGCGCCGTCGCGAGCGCGCCGAGCCGGGCCGCGAAGCTGGTCTTCCGCCCGTCCTCCGCCATCTCCATCCGCATCGACCTCTGCACGGTGAACAGGACCAGCACCGCACCCAGTAGATTGAGCGCCGCGAACAGATAGAAATTGCCGCCGACACCGAGCGTCGCCACTGCCGTGGCCGCGATCAGCCGCCCGATCAGGTTGGAGGCGACATTGCCGGTGATGTAGGCCGCGAAGGCGCCGGCCTGTTGCTCGGCGCTGCACGCTTCGCCCAGATAGCCCAGCGTGAGGGTGAAGGCCGCCGCCATGCACAGGCCTTGAACGACGCGCAGTGCCGCGAAGATCATCAGATCGGGCGCCGAAGCGAGGAGTGCCGTCGGAAGGGCCAGGATCACGAGGCTGGCAACGATGCCGCTCTTCTGGTCGAGCCGCCGGCTGAGCAGCGCGACCGCGAGCGAGCCGATGGCCATGCCGAAGGTGCTGGCGTTGACGGCGACGCTCATGGCCGCCGGCGACACGGCATAGGCCTCGGCCAAGACCGGCAGGATCGCCTGAGTCGCGAACAGATCGACCACGGTGAAAAAGGCGGTGAGTGCGATCACCGTCGAGCGCAGGGCCGCTCGATAGGCGGCGCCCGCTTCTGCACCCCGACGAAGGGCTGGCATCATGGGATGGCACTCCGATGGGCCGGCGATACGGCCCGGCCGAGGGTGACGATGGTCTTCATGGCGCGCTAGCCATCGCGGTCGACCGAGCCGCGCAGCAGCCGCTGCAGCCAGTGCCGGTGCTCGGCCTGATGCAGCGGCGGCTGCACGCCGGCGCCGGTGTCCGGCCAATCATAGGTGCAGAAGGCGTCGATGAAGGTCGCGATCGCCGGTCCGGGCTGGCGTCCGGCCGGAGTCGCCAGGCAGACTTCGCGGATCACCTCGGGCTCGACCAGCGGCAGGACGATGACCGCCGGTGACGTGACCGAATGCTGCGGCATGATCGAGACGCCGAGGCCGGCGGCGATCATCGTCTGGATCCAATCCTCCCGTTCGCTGCTGTAGGCCTGCATGATGCTGACTCCTTGCGCCTGCATCAGCGAACTGATCCGCTCGTGCATCTCGCAATTGATCCGCAGGAAGAAGCTCTCGCCGTCGATATCCCGCATCCGCATGGAGCTGCGGTCGTGCAGGCGGTGGCCGATCGGCAGGACGCCGCAATAGCGCTCGCCGAAGAGCGGCACGAAATCGAGGCGAAAATCCGCGTCGCCGGGCCTGGTGATGATCGCCACGTCGACCTCGCCGTCGATCAGCATCCGGTGCAGACGGTTGGGCATCACTTCGATCAGGGTCAGTTCGATATCGGGATGCTCGTGGCGAAAGCGGGAGAGCAGGCTGATGAAGCGGCCCGGCCCGATGGTGCACATGACGCCCAGCCGGATCGGCGTATGAACCTCCTTCAGATAGAGGCGCGCGGTCGATTTGACTGCTTCCGCGCGCATCACCATCTGCACCAGATGCGGCCGAATCAGATGGCCGAGTTCGGTCAGCTGGGTGCGCTCGCGCAGCCGCCGAATCAGCAACCCGCCCAGCTCGTCTTCCAGTTTCTGCACGGCGCGGGTGAGAGCGGGCTGGCTGACATGACATCGTTCGGCGGCCCGCGAGAAATTGAGCTCGTCGGCGACCGCCAGGAAATATTTGATCTGATGAAATTCCATTCCCGTCCGCTACTGCCACCTCCTGCGCCCCGGCCGCTCCGGTCGGAAGCGTCGTCATCTGCTCATCTTGCTGCGATATTCGCTTCGATCAACCGAAAGGTTTCGCAAGATCGGCACCGAGACAACCGCTCCCGAGCATCCGGGCCGGATAGCTGATGGCGGTGCGCCTCACATCATGTGCGGATCGCCGTGCACCGGCATCAGATCCGCCGACAGCAGGATCGCGGTCGTCTTCCCGGTGTTTTTCCACCAATGCGATGTGGTGTGGGTTTCCGGCGTGACATCGCCGGCGCGGTGGACGATCGGAACCGAGCAGTTGGACGCATATTCGGTCATCTCGCCGATTATCATGTAGATGATCGCCGGGCGGTCGCCATGGCTGTGCCAGGGCACGACGCCGCCGGGCTTGATCACCAGGCGACGCAAGCGGAACAGGCGGTCCTGAATCGCCGCGGGTTCCTTGGCCAGGTCGATCGAAGTCAGCACCGTGTCGGTCACCCCCTTTGCCGGCGTCGGATCGGGGGCTCGAACATCGACGCCCATTTTGTCGGCCGGGCACGAGGCGGCGAAGGTTTGGACAGGAGTGAAGGCGAGACCCAGGGCCAGAGCGCCGGCCGAACCAGCGCGCGTGAACAGTTGGACAATCATGACGATCCTCTCCCAATGGACGGCCACGCGGATCGGGTGGCGGCGGGGCCAACATCCCGCACCAGCGGTTCCGGGGGAAATACCGATTGGCTAATCGCTCGATAGCCATTGGTTATGGCGGGCGCGTGGATCGATGTCTAAAATGCATCGCGACGTTAGCGAGCCGCTATTTCCCAAGGGCGCGCCCACGCTGGCAAACTCGGACCGCCTCGCGCCGCTTGCCCGGCGCCGGGGAACCGAGGACTGGCCCGCGTCGATCGCGGCCGGACCCTTGCCATCCCTCTTCACCAGCGAGAATCGGAATCGCGATGACATCGCCAGACACGAACCAGACAAAGCAGGCCGTCGAATTCGACCGCGCGGGTTTGGGCCAGGTGGTCCTGGTGTTTCAGGGCGGCGGCGCCCTCGGTGCCTATCAGGTGGGCGTCTATCAGGCGCTCCACGAAGCCGGAATCGAGCCCGATTGGGTGATCGGGACCTCGATCGGGGCGATCAATGCCAGCCTGATCGCCGGCAATTCGCCCGAGAAGCGTCTGGCCCGGCTCCGCGAGTTCTGGTTGCGGGTGAAGCACAGTCCGTTCCAGCAGATCGCCGGCCCGCTCGCGGCTCAGGCCGTGACCATCGCCGCCGGGGTCCAGGGATTCTTCGAGCCCAACCCCATGGCCTTCCTGGGCATGGACCTGGCGCTCGGCTCGGAATCGGCAGGCTACTACTCGACCCGACCGCTGGAGCGGACGCTCGGCGAATTGCTCGATCCGGCGCTGCTCAATGCCGGCACGCCCCGGCTGACGGTCGGGGCCGCCAATGTCCAGAGCGGCGAGATGCGTTATTTCGACAGCCGCGAGACCCGGTTGACGGTCCGGCACGTGATGGCGTCGGGGGCACTCCCGCCCGCCTTCCCGGCCATTCGTCTCGACGGCGAACTCTATTGGGACGGCGGCATCCTGTCCAATACCCCGGTCGAAGCCGTCTTCGACGACGCGCCGCGGCGGAGCGGGCTCGTCTTCGCCGTCCATATCTGGAGTCCGAACGGGCCGGAGCCCGATTCGATCGCGCAAGTCTTGAGCCGCCAGAAGGATCTGCAATATTCCAGCCGAGCGGAGAGCCACATCGCCCGGCAAAAACAGATCCACCGTCTGCGCCACATCATCGCCGAACTCGCCCGGCGATTGCCGGCCGAGGCCCAGGATGAGCCCGATCTGCGCCTGATGGCCGGCTATGGCTGTCTCACCCGGATGCATGTGGTGCGTCTGCTGGCGCCGCCGCTCGACGGCGAGGCCCACACCAAGGACATCGATTTCAGCCCCGAAGGCATAAGCGCCCGCTGGGAGGCGGGCTATGCCGATACTCGTCGCGTCCTGGCCCGGGCACCCTGGACCGGCGAATTCGACCCGCTGGAGGGCTTCATCCTGCACGAAGCCCGCGGCGGCGAAATGATCCGAGAGGGCTGAGCGCGTTCCGGCGGCGGTCTCGCTGCCCTCAGTATCCGAGCTCCCGGCGCAGCAACGCCGCACCGGCGCCCAAGGCGGCGAGCTTGGCGGTCGCGACATGGCGGTCGAGCGGCGCCAAGCCGCAATTGGTGCAGGGAAAGACCCGCTCGGCCGGCACGAATTCGAGCGCACTGCGGATCGTGGCTGCGACTTCCTCGGGTGTCTCGACTCGGTCGGTTGCGACGTCGATGGCACCCAGCAGCACATCCTTGCCCTCGAGCAGGGCCAAGAGGTTCAACGGAACCCGCGAATTGATGCATTCGAGCGAGATCTGATCGATGCTGCTTTCGGCCAGCGCCGGGAAGATCTCTTCATATTGCCGCCATTCGTCGCCGAGACCGGCCTTCCACTCGATATTGGCCTTGATCCCGTAGCCGTAACAGATATGCACGGCGGTCTTGCAGGTCAGGCCGTGCCTGGCGACGTGCAGCGCTTCGATCCCCCATTCCTTGACCTGCTCCGGATAGGCGTTGAAGGCGGGCTCGTCGAATTGAACGGTGTCGACGCCCAGCGCTTGGAGCTCGTGCGCTTCCTCGTTCAGGAGTTCGGCGAACCGCATCGCCATCGCGACCCGATCGCCGTAATGGGCATCGGCGATGGTGTCGATGATCGTCATCGGACCGGGCAGGGTGAATTTGAGCTTGCGCGCCGTATGGGCGCGGGCGAGCCGCGCCTCGACGGCGTGCACGGAGCGCTTGCGCGTCAAGGGGCCGGCCACCGTCGGCACCTGCGCCGTATAGCGATTGTTGCGAATTCCCATGGCGACCCGCCGCTCGAAATCGATGCCGTCGATCTGTTCGAGGAAGCCATGGACGAAATGCTGTCTCGACTGTTCACCATCGGTCACGATGTCGATACCGGCGTCCTCTTGTTCCTTGAGGATGAGGAGCGTTGCGTCGCGCTTCGCCTCTTCCAGCGCCGCGCCGCTCTGCACCCAGGGCGCCCACAGGACCTTGGGCTGAGCGAGCCAGAACGGTTTGGGCAGGCTGCCGGCGATGGTGGTCTCGAACATCGGATCACTCTCCTTTTGCGCGCGATCGGTCGGTGCCCGGCAGGATGCGCCGATCCGCCGATCCGGACAAGAGCCGGTGGCTTCCGTCACCGTCCCGCCTCACACCGCCAACGCCGATACCGCTGATCGCTGATCCGGCGGCGCACTTTCGAGGGCGCCGGTCAGCCGGCTCGTCCACCGCCGGAGCGGCAACGAAGCGCGGAGCGGCGTGGTGAAGCGCTAGAGTAATCCTTGTAATATTCCCGTGTCACTCAGTGCATCCCATGCTTCCATCCGTAAACCGAAGGTCAGTCGGCGTCGATCTTCGACGATCGCATCCTCGCCCTCAATCTCGGCGCTCGGTCGTCGGCCGCCCGTTTGTTGCGACACGTCGGCGAATAGGCTATAGCGCTGCATACGATTTCATGCGCGTGGGGTTTGGAATGAGGGCGTTCCGATCGGGTCTCGCAGCATCTTTGGTCGCCGGCATCACATTTTTCGGGGCAGGGCTCGTCGTCCCGCCGGCGGCGGCGCAGACCTTCATCCGAAGTTTTGGTGCGGGTATACTGAACAACCCACGCGACGTTACTATCGATCTCGCGGATGGCAGCAAGGTCTATGTCGCCGATCGCTTGAACGCGGTGGTCGATGTGTTCTCGTCGGGGGGTGTCGCCCTGACCACCATCGGCAACAGCATGCTGGGCACGCCCGTCGGCGTCGCAATCGACACGGCACGTGACAACTTGATCGTCACCGACCAGTTGGACAGGCAAGTCGTGGTATTCAGCGCCACGGCCTCGTCGAGCACGCCGCCCATCCTGGGCATCACCGGTGCCGACATCGGCAGCCCGTGCGGCCAGTTCCGGTTCCAGCAGCCCTTCGGGGTCGCCGTCGACCCGGGAACGGACGACATCGTCGTCGCCGACGCCACGGCCGATCGAGTCCTGGTGTTCAGCAACATGGGCATCTGCATCGCCAGCTTCGGCGGCCCCGGCACCGCCCCGGGCCAGTTCGAAGGGCCGGCCGGAGTCGCGATCGATCCGACCAATGGCGACATTCTGGTCGCCGAACAGACCAACAAGCGCGTCCAGGTCTTCGCCGGAATCCGCGCGCCGGGCGGTATCGCCTTCAAGCAGACCCTCGGCGCCGGCATCCTGCTCCAACCGGCACGCGTCGTGGTCGATGCCGAGCACGGCGGCAATATCCTGGTCTCGGACCAGATGCTCGACGAGATCCTGGTATTCAGCCCGGCAGGAGCGCTGCTCGGCACCATCGGCGGCACCGGGCGGTTCGGCAGCCCGGGCGGGATGGCGTTCGACACGGTCAACGGCAACAATCTGGTCGTCGTGGATGTGGCAAAAAACCAGATCGACGTCTTCGGCGACAGCTTCGCCCCGGTCCCGGCCCTCGGCGGTTGGGCCCTGCTCCTGTCTGCGCTGTTGCTCGGCGGCATCGGCTGGCGGGCAGTCGATCGGAGCGGAACGCCGAAACGGCTCGGCTAAGGGCGGTGCGCCCCGGGGGTGAGATCGTGGGCTTGGATGATCGCCCCGATCTTCATCCGCGCTGCTCGATCCAGCATCGTCCGATAGATCCAGGTATAATGGTCGTTCGCCCAGAACTCCATGACCTCTCGGGCTCTGAGTTCACCCAGAAGCTCGACATCGGCGCGGTATTCCAGCCAGATCACCACCAGATGTTCGTCGTTCCCCGCCTCGTCCGAGTCTCCCTCTGGAAAGCCCACTGGAATGTTCGGATAGAGGGCGCGGAGTTCCGCCTCGGCCTGCTCGACCGGTTCGTGCGGTTCAACCGCCAGGAACCGATGCATCTGCTCGTGGACGAAGGTCGAGAGCAGCAGGTCGTCGTCCTTCAGATGCCGGGCGTGCAGGGTCAGGACCGGGTCGCTGTGCGGGGTCGTTTGGTCGTCGATGACGATCGATCGCGTATAGATCCATTTGCCGAGATCATAGTGCGCGAGCAATCGCTTCAGCTGCGTGCGCGTCTGCCGCTCGCGCACGTCGCCGTGGGCCAGGGCGATCTGCAGGGGCTCCTTCGCGCCGGTCGCGCCGATGGTCGCGAGCGCGAGCACCAGAAGACTGAAAACCCGCATCGTCAGCGTTGCGTCAGCTTGAGCTCGATCCGCCGGTTCCGGCGGTAGGCTTCGTCGGTGTTGGCCCGATCGAGCGGCTGGAATTCGCCGAATCCGGCGGCAGAAAGATGCTCGGCCGGGATGCCCTGCTCGATCAGGAATTTCACCACCGAGGCGGCGCGCGCCGTCGAGAGTTCCCAATTCGACTGAAAGACCAGAGTGTTGATCGGTCGCGGATCGGTGTGGCCGTCGACTTCGAGAATCCAGTTGAGGCCGGGCGGGATCCGGCTCTGGATTTCGCGCAGCGCGTTGACCACGGGTGTCAGCTGTTGACGGGCCGGTTCGCCGAGCTCGGCCGAAGCCGGCTGGAACAAGACCTCGGACTGGAACACGAAGCGGTCGCCGACGATCCGGATATCCGGCCGGTCGCCCAGGATCTCCTTCAAGCGGCCGAAGAATTCCGAGCGGTAGCGCGCCAGCTCCTCGACCTTGGTGGCGAGCGCCAGGTTGAGCTTGGTGCCGAGATCCTCGATCTTGGCCTGAGCGTCCTTGTTCTGGGCCTGGGCCAGGTCGAGGGCCGCTGCGAGCTGCGTCAGCTGCTGGCGCAGCGCGTCGATGTTCTGGTTGAGGGTCGCGATCGTCACTTCCTGCTGGGAGAGCTGGCGGAGCCGGTCGAGACCGACGGATTCGGCCTGCTCGGCTCTGGTCTCGGTCGCGGCCAGGGTGGCGCTGGAGCGCTCGCGCTCGGCATCGGCGCGCTCGAGATTGGCGCTCAGCGTCGCGCGGTCGAGTTTCAGGTCGCTATTGGCCTTGCGTTCGAGGCCGAGCAGATCGCTCAGCTGGTTGAGCTGCTGGGTCAGCTTCTTGATCGCCAGATCCTGGTCGCTGACCGCACCGCTGAGATAGAATTGGCCGACCGTGAAGACCAGCAGCACGAAGACGATGACCATGACCAGCTGGGTCAGCGCATCGACGAAGCCCGGCCAGATATTGATCGATGTCGGCTGCCGCGAGCGGCGGGAGAGAGCCATCGGCGTGTCGCTTCGGTGCCGTCAGCGTTCCGCCTCGGCCAGGGCCGCGATGGTCCGGGCGAGCAGGCGGATTTCGGAGCGGATTTCCTGCACGCTCTTGTCGCGGCCGGCGGTCAGCTCCTCGGCGATGCGGCCGGCGACCCGGTCGAGATTGCCGATATGGGTGCGGGTCGCTTCGTCCATGCCGAATCCGGCGCGGCCGAGATCGCCGATCTTGGCCAGAACCGGGCGGAGCTCGGCCTGGGTTTCCGCGATCCGGAGCAGCACGTCTTGCTCTGTATGCATCTGCGTGGTCATCAAGGCGAGGCGCTCGGACAGCTGCAGATAGGTCTGGTTGGCCTCGATCCGGCTCTCTTCGCCGCGGGCGATGATGCGCTGCAGATTGTCCAGGCTGTCGGCGGTCTGCTCGAGCAGCGCCTGGATGAAGGCCGGGACCGATTGCTCGCCGTCGAGACCGGGACCGGAGGAAAGCCGAGTCAGGCCGGAGAGCCACTCTTCGAGATCGTTGAAGAAGCGGTTCTGCGCCTGGCCCGCCTGCAGATCGAGAAAGCCCAGGACCAGCGAGCCGGCGAGGCCGAACAGCGAGGAGCTGAAGGCAGTCGCCATGCCTGCGAGCGGTGTCGCCAGGCTTTGCTTCAGATTGTCCATGGCATGGGCAGCGTCGGCACCGCTGGCCGACAGGCTGCCGACGACGTTGCCGACCGAGCGGACCGTCTCCAGCAATCCGTAGAATGTCCCGAGCAAGCCCAGGAACACCAGCACGCCGATCAGATAGCGCGACGTCTCGCGCTGCTCGTCGAGCCGGGCGCCGATGCCGTCGAGCAAGGTCCGCATCGACACCGGCGAAAGCGAGATCCGGCCGCGCCGGTCGCCCAGCATATTGGCCAAGGGCGACAGCAGCCGGGGTAGATCGCCCGAGAGTGCCGCCCGGTCGTGCCGGCGGATATTGTCGATCCAGCGCACCTCCGGGGCCAGCATCGCGACCTGGCGGAAGATGTAGAAGATCCCGATCAGCAGCACGGCGGCAATCATGCCGTTCAACGCCAGATTGGCCTCGAAGGCATGGAGCAGAGCCGGCGCCAAGGCCGCTCCGATCGCGCCCACCACGACCAGGAAACCGAACATGCGTAGCAGATAGCTTCGCGGCTTCAGCACGGCAACGCCTTCCTTCGCCGGGGCGGAACGGCGAAACTATACAGCCGATCGTGGCGGCACAAGGGCGGTGCGGCGAATCGGTGCAGGATCGCGGTGCGGGAGGCGGCGAGCGGCGCGTGTGCGCTTCGGTCGGCTCACCGGTGCCGGCAAAACAGCGGAACAGAAACCCCGGTCGAGCCGGCATCGTCAAGGTCTGAGGTTATCCAGCCCACAACCGAGCTTCTCGCTCCGGCGCGGGCGGGACACGGCGCGGCCCATACGATACCATCGGTAGCCATGAGCCACAGGACCTCCGATAAAGGCCGCTGGCCGGTCCCGTTGAGTGTCTTGCTTGCCGGGTTGGTGGTCGCGGCCGCCCTGGCCGCAGCATTGGTGCCCACTTTGCTACCAGCCGGCGATTCGCTGGACGAAGAAGCGCGCAGCGTTGCTGCTGGAATGATCTTTGCCGGAAGTTACCTCGCACTCGCGATCGGACGCATCCCCGGTCTGAGCATCGACAGGGCTGGGATCGCCCTGGTCGGTGCCGGCTTGATGCTCACATCGGGCGCCCTATCGCTCGCCGATGCCTACTCGGCGATCGACCTCGACACCGTCTCGCTGCTTCTCGGGATGATGATCGTCGTCGCCAGTCTGCGGCTCTCCGGATTCTTCGCTCTCGCCGCTGCCCGGATCGGGGCCTACGCGCGGCGACCGTTGTTCCTGCTCGGGGCTGTCGTCGCAACCTCCGGGGTGCTCTCCGCCTTTCTGGTGAATGATGCCATCTGCCTGGTGCTGGCGCCGCTGGTGCTGGATTTGGCGCGGGCGCTCGGACGACGGCCGCTACCGTACCTGCTGGCCGTGGCGATGGCGTCGAATGTCGGATCGACGGCGACGATTACCGGCAATCCGCAGAACATCATGATCGGCAGCTTCTCCCACATCCCATACGGCGCATTCGCCCTGACACTGGGACCGGTCGCCCTGGCCGGGTTGCTCGTCACCGGCCTGTTCATCACACTCCTCCATCGCGACGAATTCGCCGACACGGCACGGCTCCAAGCGCCGCGACGGAACGTCGAGGTCAATCGCGTGCTCGTCATCCGCGCCTTGACGGGAACCCTGATCATGATCGGCTTGTTCTTCGCCGGGGTCGTCCCGGCCAAGGTAGCCATCGTCGTGGGCGGACTGCTGCTCTTGACCCGCCGGGTCAAGAGCCGGCGGGTCTATGCGGAAATCGATTGGTCATTGCTGCTCACGTTTGCAGGGCTGTTCATCATCGTCGCCGGCGCGCAGCACGCGTTGCTGACTCCAGCTCTGCTCGGCGCAATCGGCGGGCTTCACCTCGACCAAATTCCCGTGCTCGCGCTCGTCACCGCGGCGCTGTCCAATTTGGTCAGCAACGTGCCGGCGGTCCTGATGCTGAAGCCGTTCGTCGAGGTGCTGAAGGACCACGACTCCAGCTGGCTGGTGGTGGCGATGGCGTCTACGCTGGCCGGGAATTTCACGGTGCTGGGCTCGATAGCCAACGTGATCGTCGTCCAACGCGCGGGCGCTTCCGGCGTGACGATCGGCTTCTGGGACTATTTCCGGGTCGGAGCCCCTCTGACCCTCGTCACTCTGGCGATCGGCACGGTCTGGCTGTGGCTGTGACTGCGACCAGGAGCACTCGCCTCGTTCCGGTCTCGCTCGACGCCATAAACTTCCTGCTCGCCGACGTACGCGGCGCCCTCGGACCCTATCTCAACGTCTTCCTGGTGACGCAACAGCATTGGAGCCAGTCCGAAACCGGGCTGGTGACCATGATCGGTGGATTGCTCGGGCTCACCGTCCAGACGCCAATCGGTGCCGCAATCGATGCGGCGCGTGCCGAGCGCGGCGTGATCGTGTTCGGGCTCGCGGTCTTGGGAGCCGGCGCCGCCGTCATCTTCGCGTGGCCGAGTTTCTGGCCGGTCGCCGTAGCGAATGGCCTGATGGCGATCGTCGGCGACATCTTCGCTCCGGCGGTTGCAGCCCTGACCCTGGGACTCTACGCCATCCTGCCGATCCGCGCGGTGCTCTATACCCTCTCCGACAACAGCCTCCGGCTGATCGGCGTCCAGTTGCTCGATGGCGTCGGCGCCGGGATTTTCAGCGCCCTCACGCCCCTGGTGATCGCCGATATCATGCGCGGTACCGGCCGCTACAATCTGGCCCAGGGCGCCGTCGCGACGGTCCAGGGGATCGGCGCCTCGATGAGTGGTATGGCCGCCGGCGTGATCGTCGATCCTTTCGGATACAACCCGGCATTCCTCGGCGCCGGCGGCGCGGCCGCGGTGGCCCTCGGTGTCTTTGCCCTTTGGATGCCTGAAACCGCGGAACCGAAAAAAGCGCCGGCCCAGCGCTGACCGCAAAATGGAGACCCGAACGAGACGCCGAACCGGGCTTACCCCGTGATTTCCGAACGCCCGCTCCTTGGACCTCTCACCCCGCCCGGCGCTGTCCGCGCCGGCGGGTCTCGATCATCTCGGCCACGATCGAAAAGGCGATCTCGTCCGGCGTGATCGCCCCCAGATCGAGACCGGCGGGGGCGCGCAAGGCCGCCAGCCGCTCCGTGTCGGCGCCGGCACCCTGGAGCCTGGCCTTCAGCACGGCCGCCTTCTTCCGCGAGCCGACGAAGGCGACATAGAGGGCATCGACGGCGAGGGCTGCGGTCAAGGCGGCGGCGTCGCCGGCACCTTGAGTCGAGACCACGACGTAATCGGCGCGATCGGCGCCGTCGGGGAGGGTGAATCCGTCGATCAGCCGCGGCGCACCGGTGAACCTGCCGTGATCGGACCGGGGTGCTGCGACGCTGACCGCGAACCCCATCCGCGCCGCCAACTCGGCCAACGCCACCGCCACCGGCGAGGCGCCGCAGATCGCCAGATGCGGGCGCGGCAGAAACGGCTCGACGAAGATGTCCATGGTGCCCCGGCTCGGGCACATATTGTTGACGAATTCGACGCCGCTCCTGGCTTCGCCCGCGGTGATCCCCTGCTCGGCCAGCAGATCTTCCGGCTGGACGCTGATCAGCCGGGGCTTGCCGTCGGAAAGCGCCGCGGATGCCGCCTTCAGCACCGCGGCGCGGGCACAGCCGCCGCCGATCCAGCCGCCGGAAATGCTGCCGTCGGAGCCGATCAGGGCCTTGGCGCCAGCCTTGGCCGCGGTCACCGCGACCGTCCGCACCACTGTCGCCAAGGCGAAGGCGGCTCCTCTCGCTTTGAGGCCGGTCGCCAGATCGAGGATGTCGTCGGGAGCCATCATCGCTCGAACCCCGGCAGGATCATGACGCTACGGCGACCTCGCGCTCGATCCGGGTGACGAGTGCGGCATAATCCGCCGGCGTGTCGCAATCGACGATATAGGCGTCGGACTCGAAGGGAATTTGTGCCACCTGGTCGCCATTGGTTTCGATGAGGTGCCGGCAACCGATATTGAGCCCGCCCGCCGTCACCTCGGGAATGTGGTGGGCGGCGAAGATGATCGGATTGCCGCGCTGGCCCCGATGGAACGGAACCACGATCGAACGATCCTCGGCCGCTCGGAAAGCAGCGACGAGATCGGTGAGATGGCCCGATGTGAGGAGCGCCTGGTCGCCGGGAACGACCATGACCGCGTGGCAATAGTGTTCGAGCGCGCGCACCCCGGCGGCGACCGAGGCGGGCTGCCCCGCCTGAAAGTCGCGGTTATGGACGAAACGAACCGGCAGGCCGGCGAGCGCTGCGGTGATTTCGGCCGCGGCGAAGCCGGTCACGACGATGGTTTCGACCGGGGCGATGCCGAGCACCGCCTGGACGGTGCGCCGGATCATCGGCTGCCCGCCGGCATCGAGGGTGAGCTTCAGCCTGCCGCCCATCCGCCGCGACTCGCCGGCGGCGAGCACGATCGCCGATATTCTGAGATCCGGCATCACAAGACCTCCAGAATGGCCGACAGCGCCTGATCGAGGCTGGCGAGATCGTGGCCGGGTGCGAAGAGATCGACGAAGGGCAGCGCCTCCTGCATCCCGCGCGCGACCGGGGTGTAGCCTTGCATCGCTTTCAACGGGTTGAGCCAGATGATCCGGCGTGCGCGGCGCGCCAGCGAGCCCAATTCCCGGCCGAGCAGGCCGGGCTCGCCCGTGTCGTAGCCGTCGCTGGCCACGATCACGGCGGTGCGCGCATGGACCAGCCGGCCGGCATGGAGCCGGTTGAAGGCGGCGAGGCATTCGCCGATCCGCGTGCCGCCGGCCCAGCCGGCCGACAGCATCTGCAGCCGCTCCTGGGCGCGCCAGGGATCGGGATCGCTGAGCGCGTCGGAAACATGGGTCAGATGCGTGTGATAGAGAAAGACGTGGATGTCGGAGAGTTCGGCCGCGAGTGCCCGGGCGACGCGGAGATAGAAGAAGCTGTAGAGCGACATCGACCGGCTGACATCGAGGAGCAGGACCAGCCGCGGACGAACCCGGCGCTTGACGCGGTAGCTGAGCCGGGACGGCGAACCGCCGGCGCCGATGCTCCGGCGCAGGGTCCGGCGCAGATCGAGCCGCCGTCCTTGCACCGCGGCCCGCTCGCGCCTGGTCGTCAAGAGCTGCAGGCGGCGGGCGAAGCGGCGAATGCGGATCTCGATCGCATGCGTCTGCTCGCGGTCGTTCAGCGAGCGGAAATCGGCCTCGTCGAGCGAAGAGGCGGCACTCGCGCCTTCCTTGCTCGGCCCCTCTTCGCCGCTCCCGGCGCTCTCGCCTTCGGCACGCTGGATCGCCGGCCCGGCCTTGCCGCCTTCGGCCCCGTCACCGGGGTCGAGCTCGATCCGCCCGGCGCCGCTGGTATGAGCCTCGACCAGAACCCGGCGGTTCGGCGGCAGCCAGTAGGAATCGAACAGATCGTCGAAGCGGTGCCACTCGTCGGCCCGGGCACAGAGGAGGCCGCGCCAGCCCCAGCGCAGCGGCTCGCGTGCCAGAACGCCGGTCGCTTCGGCGACACGCATGGCGTCTTCGACTTCGCCGATACCGACGGGAAAACCGTTGGCGCGGATGGTGGCGACGAACCCGGTGATCTTGGCGGCGAGGACCTGCTCCATCATCGCCTCAGCACGAGGTCGCGACCAGGCGATCGAGCGTCACCCGGTCCATCGCCAGCACGTCCTCCCGCGTCTTCAGCAAGGCCGCCAGCGAATCGCGGATCCGCTCCGGCCCGGCCTCGTCCAGACTCGAAATCCCGAAACCCAGTAAGGAAGCGGCCCAGTCGAGAGTCTCGGCGATGCCCGGTTTCTTCTTGAGATCGAGCCGGCGCAGGCTCTGGGCGAATTCGACGATCTGGGCGGCGAGTGCCCGCGGCAGGTCCGGCAAGCGCAGCTCGACGATCGACAACTCCTTTTCGAAACTCGGATAATCCAAAAAATGATAGAGGCAGCGGCGGCGGAGCGCGTCGGACAATTCGCGCGTCCCGTTCGAGGTGAGCACCACCAGTGGGATGGTGCGCGCCGCGATCGTACCCATTTCCGGGATGCTGACCTGGTAATCCGACAGCAGTTCCAGCAGAAAGGCCTCGAAGGCAGCATCGGCCCGGTCGATTTCGTCGATCAGCAGAACCGGAGCGACCGCCTCGGTCAGCGCCTCCAGCAGCGGCCGCTTCAACAGGTATTTCTCGGAAAAGAGCGCGTCGTCGTCGAGCATCGCCCCCTGGCCGCCGGCGCTGGCGCGCTGGATCGCCAGCAACTGCCGCTGATAATTCCATTCATAGAGGGCGTTGTAGGTGTCGAGCCCTTCATAGCATTGCAGGCGGATGAGCCTGGTGGCGCGGACGCGGGCCAGCGCCTTGGCGATCTCGGTCTTGCCGGTCCCCGGATCGCCCTCGACCAGCAGCGGCCGGCCGAGATCGGTCATCAACAGGATCGTCGCCGCCAGGCTGCGCTCGACGACATAGCCGGTGTCGGCGAGCCGGGTCTTCAGATCGACGATCGTGCTCATCCGATCCATGGGATGCGGGACCCGATCAACTCGTCGTGGGCCGGCCGAAGAGGCCGCGGAAGAACGACACGATCACGGCCCAGCCCAAGGCGAGGGCGTTCAACTCGGGTTCGGCCGGTGCCGCCGCTGGTGCCGCCGGAGCCGGCTCGGCCGGCTTCGCCGCCTCCAGCGCCTCGGCTTTGGCCAGGACGTTGGCGAAGAAGATCTTGAGCAACTGATCGGTGACGGTATTCATCAGCCGGGCACCGAACGCCGCCGCCTTGCCGGTCACCGACACTTCCGAACGACCGGAGAATTTGCAAGTATCCGGCCCCGTCTCGGTCACGACCGCGGTCAAGTCGAGCGACGCTCCCGAAGTGCCGGTCGTGTCGGAACCGCGTCCGCGCAGATGAATTGTCCGAGCCGCTGGATCGAGACTGACGATCTCGATCTCGCCCTTGAACAAGAGCGAGGCCGGCCCGAGCTTGACCGCGACGGTACCCTTGTAATGGGTGGGGTCGACGCGCTCGGTGATCTTGGCACCGGGCAGGCAGCCGGCGATCTCCTCGATATTCTCGACGAGGCCCCAGCCGGTCGCCGCCGATACCGGCAGGGCCAAGCTCTTTTCGATTTCGATCTTCATCCGATCCCCCGACCCGCCCCCTGTCTGCCGACGCTCAGAGTCCGAGCGCCCGCGCCTGCTGCCAGACTCGATAACTATTGTAGGGCATGTTCATATGAGTGACGCCCAGATGGCTGAAGGCGTCGATCACGGCATTGCTGAAACACGGGATCGAGCCGACATGCGGCGATTCGGCGACGCCCTTGGCGCCGATCGGATGATGGGGCGACGGCGTCACGGTGAAATCGGTCTCCCAATGCGGAGTCTCGACCGCGGTCGGCAGGAAATAATCCAAGAGCGTGCCGCCCAGGACGTTGCCTTGGGCGTCATAGGGCAGCTCCTGCCCCATGGCGACGGCGAAGCCTTCGGTCAGGCCGCCATGGATCTGGCCTTCGATGATCATCGGGTTGATCCGCGTACCGCAATCATCGAGCGCGTAGAAGCGCCGAACCTTGGTCTCGCCGGTCTTCTTGGTGATGTCGAGGACACAGAGATAGGCCCCGAAGGGAAAGGTAAAATTGGGCGGATCGTAATAATCGACTGCTTCGAGCCCCATCTCCATTCCTTCGGGCACGTTCTTGTAGGCGGCCCAGCAGACTTCCTTGATCGACTTCGACCGGGACGGATCACCTTTCACGGTGAAGCGATCCAGATCGAAGGCCAGATCGTCGGGCGAGACCTCGAGCAGATGGGCCGCGATCTTGCGCGCCTTCTCCCGGATCTTCCGCGCTGCGCGGGCCACGGCGGCGCCGGCGACCGGAGTCGAGCGCGAGCCGTAGGTGCCGAGGCCGTAGGGCGCCGTCGAGGTGTCGCCTTCTTCGACGGCGATCACCGAAGCGGGGATGCCCGCTTCCGACGCGATGATCTGGGCATAAGTCGTCTGATGGGCCTGACCGGTCGAGAGCGAGCCCATGCGCGCGATCGCCGAGCCGTCCGGATGGACCCGGATCTCGCAGCTGTCGAACATGCCGATGCCGAGAATGTCGCAATTCTTCGACGGGCCGGCACCGACGATTTCGGTGAAGGTGGTGATACCGATGCCCATCAGAGTCGGGCAGTCGGGGTCGGCCCGCTTGGCCGCCTGTTCGGCGCGCAAGCCTTCGTAATCGACTGCCTTCAGCACCTTTTCCAAAGCCGGCCCGTAATTGCCCGAATCGAATTCGAGGCCGAGCGGCGAATGATAGGGGAATTGTTCGTGGCGGATGAAGTTGCGCCGCCGGATCTCGGCCTTGTCGAGCCCTAGTTTCTGAGCCAGCACGTCGATCATCCGCTCGATCAGATAGACGGCTTCGGTCACTCGGAACGAGCAGCGATAGGCGACGCCGCCCGGGAATTTGTTGGTATAGACGCCGTCGACCGAGACATGGGCATTGGCGATGTCGTAGGAGCCGGTGCAGACATGGAACATGCCGGCCGGCCATTTGGTCGGATCGGCGCAGGCGTCGAACGCGCCGTGATCGGCGGTGACGTTGACGCGCAAGGCGCTGATCCGGCCGCTCTTGTCCGCGGCCAGTTCGCCGGTCATCCAGTAATCGCGGGCAAAGGCCGTGGTGGTCAGGTTCTCGGAGCGCGATTCGATCCATTTGACCGGCCGGCCGAGGACGATCGAGGCGACGATCGCGGTCACATAGCCGGGATAGACGCCGACTTTGTTGCCGAAGCCGCCGCCGATATCGGGCGAGATGATCCGGATCTTCGATTCCGGGATGCTCGACAGCAAGCCCACGACCGTGCGGACGACATGCGGCGCTTGGCTGGTGATCCAGACAGTGAGATCGCCGCGGATCGCGTCGTAGCTGGCGACGGCGCCGCAGGTCTCCAGCGGACAGGGATGAACGCGCGGATAGTACATGTCTTGCGCGACCGTGACCTCGGCCCGGTCGAACGCGCGATCGGTCTTGTCCTTGTCGCCGATCTGCCAGTTGAAGATGTGATTATGATGGCGCCGCTTGCCGTGGGCGCCGACATCCTTGCCGTCGAGATCCGGGCGGATCACCGGCGCATCCGGCTCCAGCGCCAGGAACGGATCGACCACGGCCGGCAATTCCTCGTACTCGACCTCGACCAGCTCGGCCGCGTCGGCGGCGACATAGCGGTCGTCGGCGACGACGAAGGCGACCTCCTGGTTCTGGAAACTGACCTTGCCGTCGGCCAGCACCGCCTGGACATCCCCGGCCAGCGTCGGCATCCAATGCAGTTTCAGCGGCTTCAGATCCTCGGCCGTCAACACGGCATGGACGCCCGGAAGGGCCTTGGCCTTCGCGGTATCGATCGAGCGGACGACGGCATGGGCATAGGGGCTGCGCACCATGATGCCGTAGAGCATGCCGGGCAGCTTGATGTCGTCGACGTAGTTGCCCTTGCCCTGGAGAAAGCGCGGGTCTTCCCGGCGCTTGCGTGAGCAGCCGATACCTTCGAGCGCGGTGCGGCGGTCCAGAGTGTCGAGATCCTGTGGCATCGGTTTTCGTCCCTCTAAACGCCGGCTTCGGCCATGAGCGGATGCGACGACTGTACTTCTTCACCGCGCATCTTGGCGGCAGCGTATTGGATCGCCTTGACGATGTTCTGGTAGCCGGTACAGCGGCAGATATTGCCCGACATCCAGTACCGGATCTCCTCTTCGGTCGGGCTCGGATTTTCCTGCAGCATCCGATAGGCGCGGGTGATCATGCCGGGCGTACAGAAGCCGCATTGCAGCCCGTGCTCTGCTGCGAAGCCCTCCTGCAGCGGATGGAGCTGACCGCCCTTGGCGAAGCCCTCGATGGTCAGGATCTCCGAAGCTTCGCACTGGACCGTCAGCATCGTGCAGGATTTGACCGAGACGCCGTCGAGATCGACGGTGCACGCCCCGCAATGCGACGTGTCGCAACCGATATGCGGGCCGGTGACGGCGAGTTTCTCACGCAAGGTATGGATCAGCAACTCGCGGGGCTCGACCAGCACATCGACCGCACTGCCGTTGATCCGGAAGCTGACTTGAGTCTTCTTGGCCATGCCACTCTCCCTCAAGCGCGGCAGCGGCCGAGGGCGATGCGCAGGGCGCGCTCCACCATCTGGCCGGTCATTGCGATCTTGTAGTCTTCGTCGCCGCGCAGATCCGCCGCCGGCTGGCAGATCGCCATGGCCAGCCGCGCCGCCTCGGCGATGGCGGCATCGTCGATCCGCTTGCCGAGGAGCGAGGCAGCGGCGTCGCTCGCCAGCAGTGCCGTCGGGCCGACATTGGTGAGCGCGATCGACGCCGCTGCACAAGCAGCACCGTCGAGCCGGATGACGACGGCCGCGGCCGCCGTGGCGAAATCGCCGGTCTTGCGCTTCAGTTTCGCATAACAGGAGCCGCTGCCCGGCGCCGGGACGGGAATCCGGATCTCGGTCAATACTTCGCCCGGTTCGAGCGCGGTCGCATAGGTGTCGAGGAAGAACTCGGCGGCCGGAACGGTGCGCTGGCCGCCGGCACCGGTCAGGACGAAGAGGGCGCCGAGTGCCAGCATGACGGCCGGATGATCGTTGCCGGGATCGCCGTGGGCGATGTCGCCGCCGATCGTGCCGCGGTAGCGGACTTGTGGATCGGAAATCTGGCGCGCCGTCTCGACCAGGAGCGGGACCTGCTCGGCGATCAGTTTCGAAAAGATGATCTCGTTCTCGGTGGTCATCGCGCCGATGCGAAGCTCGCCGCCGGCCAGGGCGATGCCCTTCAAATCGGGGATCTTGTTGAGGTCGATGAGGTGACCCGGGCCGGCGAAGCGGAGCTTCATCATCGGCAGCAGGCTGTGGCCGCCGGCGAGCAGCTTGGCATCGTCGCCATACTGGCCGAGCAACGCCACCGCGCCGGCGATCGATGACGGCGCGTGGTAGTCGAACGGGCGTGGAATCATTGGTTCTCCCCCCGGGGAACAGTTGCTTTCACCCTGCAGGTTCGGCGCTGCCGGAAGCAGTCTCCGCCGCGGGAGGGACGAGGACCAGACGCGGAAGCCGCGCCCCCCGGGCAGCGAGACCAACACGACGGGCAAGGCACGAAACCCGGTATCGGTGCAGAATTTTCGTTCGGCAGCGGCCGACGACCCGACCGAAGCAATCGCTATTGTGCTGGGTTCGATCGGGCTTTGCCACTGTTAAATGGTAGTGTGTCCCAATCGGCCCCGGTTCGGCGGAGTGCAGCCGTCGGGCCGCTCCGCAGGCCTTCTCCTCCGGGCTCGAGGCCGGCGCCGCGGTGCGACCGCGTGTCGGGCGTGCGATCCGCTCGAATCGACCGACGCGCCGGGCTTCCCGTTGTGCAAAGCCCATCGACATTCGCAGTCGCAGCAAAATATAGTGGCTCGGCCGTTCACCTCCGTGCGAGCCGACGCTGCCCGCCGCATCGCCAAGACACCTTCGGATCGTTCCGCACCGGACTCAACCATTCGTCGAGAGAAGCCATGACCGATCAATCCACCATCGGCCGTTACGGCAGCGGCCGCGAAGTGCGGCGGATCGAAGATGCGAGCCTGCTCGCCGGGGGCGGCCGCTTCGCCGACGATATTTCTTCGCCGGCTCAGACCCATCTCGTCTTCCTGCGCTCGCCTTATGCCCATGCCCGGATCGTCTCGATCGACACGGCGGCGGCTCTGGCGCTTCCCGGGGTGGTCGCAGTACTGACCGGTGCCGATCTGGTCCGGGCCGGGGTCAAGCCGCTGCCGATCGCCCCGATCTTTCGGCGTCCGGACGGCTCGCCCGGGGCGACGCCGCTCCGCCCGGCCCTGGCCGACGGGATCGTCCGGTTCGTCGGCGAGGCCGTCGCCGCCCTGGTCGCCGAGACGCCGGGCCAGGCCAAGGATGCGGTCGAGGCGATCGCGGTCGAGTATGAGGAGCTGCCGGTCGTGACCGGACTGGCGCAGGCGACCGCTCCGGGCGCGCCGCTGGTCTGGGAAGCCGCGACCGAGAATGTCGCCGCCCAGATGAAACACGGCGATGCCGCCGCGAGCGACGCCGCCTTCGCGCGTGCCGCCCATGTCGTCGCCCTCGACCTGGTCAACCAGCGCCTCGCACCCACGGCGATGGAGCCGCGCTCGACCCAGGCCGGATACGACCCGGACGCCGACAAGATCACCCTGCGCCTGTCCAGCCAGATGCCGTCGGGTGTGCGCGACACGCTGTGCAATGCCGTGCTCGGGATCCCGACATCGCAGGTGCGGGTCGTCGTCGACGATGTCGGCGGCGGGTTCGGCATGAAGACCGGGATCTACCCCGAAGATATCGTCGTCGCCTACGCGGCGCGCACGCTGCAGCGCCCGGTCAAATGGACGGCCGAGCGGATCGAGGAGTTCCTGGCCGCGACCCATGGCCGCGATGTCGAGAGCCGGGCCGAACTGGCGCTCGATGCGCACGGCAAGGTGCTGGCCTATCGGGTGCGCTCGCTGTGCAATGTCGGCGCCTATGCCGGCACCACCGGCATCATCATCCAGCTGCTGATCGGGCCGTGGGTGTCGACCAGCATCTACGACATCAAGGTGATCGACTTCGACCTCAGCGCCATCCTGACCAATACCGCGCCCACCGCCGCCTATCGCGGTGCCGGGCGGCCCGAGGCGATCTATCTGATCGAGCGGCTGTTCGACGCCGCCGCCCATGAGCTCGGCCTCGACCCGGCCGAGATCCGGCGCCGCAATCTCATCGCCCCGGAACAGATGCCTTATACCAATGCGATGGGGCAGACTTACGACAGCGGCAAGTTCGGCTCGATTCTGGAACAAGCGCTGGCCTTGGCCGACTGGGACGGCTTCGCCGGCCGCGAATCCCGATCGCGGGCACTGGGCAAGCTGCGCGGGCGCGGCCTCGCCTCGTTCCTGGAGTGGACCGGCGGCAACGCCTTGGAGGAGCGGGTCACGGTCGCCGTCTCCGGGGCCGGCGAGATCGAGATCTATGCGGCGACCATGCCGATGGGGCAAGGCATCGCGACATCTTATGCCCAGCTGGTGGTCGACGTGTTCGGCGTGCCGATCGACAAGATCCGGATCGTCATGGGCGATTCCGACCGCGGCTCCGGCTTCGGCAGCGCCGGGTCGCGCTCGCTCTTCACCGCGGGCTCGGCCATCCGCCACGCTTCGGAGACGGCCGTGGCGACCGGGCGGGATCTGGCCGGCGAGGCGCTCGAAGCGGCTGCCGCCGACATCGAATATGTCGAAGGGGTGTTCCAGGTCGCCGGCACCGATCGCCGGATCGGCTTGTTCGAACTGGCCGACCGCCAGCCCGAGCGGCGGATCTTCATCGACGCGACGAGCAAGGTCGCGGGCCCGAGCTGGCCCAACGGCGCCCATGTCTGCGAAGTCGAAATCGATCCGGAGACGGGTGCCGTCGCCATCGTCTCCTACGCTTCGGTCAACGATGTCGGCCGCGCCGTCAATCCGATGATCGTCCGCGGCCAGCTCGACGGCGGTGCGATGCAGGGCATCGGCCAGGCGCTGGGCGAACAGATGCTCTACGACCCCGATTCCGGCCAGGCGATCACCGCCAGCCTGATGGACTACGCGATGCCGCGCGCCGACATGATCGGCGAATTCGTCCATGTGCTCGACCAGTCGGTGCCGTGCCGGAACAATCCGCTGGGGGTGAAGGGTGTCGGCGAGCTCGGCACGATCGGGGCGACACCGGCCGTGGTGAACGCGGTGGTCGATGCGCTGGTGCGGGCGGGGTATGCGGAGGGGGCGAGGGCGTTGCAGATGCCGCTGACGCCGGCGAAGGTGTGGGGGGCGATGCAGTCGGGGGGTATTGGCGTTTCGTAAACCTTTCTACCGTCTGCCCGCCGCTTCTACGCCAAGGCGCGCCTCGGCTCCCCGATCAGCAAATCCGCCGGTACGCCATAGACCTCGTGCATTCGCCGGATCTGCTTCAGGCTGAAGCCCTTCTTTCCGGCCAGGATCTTCGAAACCCGCGCGACGGCGCCCTCGCCGAGAATCGGCCGAAGATCGGCCGGCGAGAGATCGTGTTGGTCCATCACGTAAGCGAGGGTGTCGCCGGGGGTGGTCGCTGTCGCTGCGACGGCGAACGAGCTCGACGTCGTGGCGGAGTTCACCCACCGAAACCGCCGACCGATAGACCGGCTCATCGGCGGCGACGATGTTTGCGAAGACCGCGGCGACCCCCGGGTATCCCTTCGCTCTTTTCCGGGCTCGCTGATGACGTTGGTATCAATCAAATACATCCGGGGCCTTCCGGGCCGGTTCGACAAGTTCGAAGTCCGCATCGGCGCCGACGTCCGGCATGGCGGCGAGAATTTCCCGGTGTTCGGCCTCGGCAGTGCGACCATGCGCGACGGCTCTCTCCTTGAGCGCACGCACGAGTTCCACCTCGACGCCCCGAACCAGCAGGTCGGCCATGTCACCTCTCCGGACGCTGGACAGTATCAATGAGATCGACTTTCGACTGCCTGCCAAGGCCGGATTACAGCCCGACACCGGCACGCATTGTCCGGAAAACGTGAAATTGGTTCCTGAATTGTCGGAAGTGCGAAAAAATCGGGGTGAGGCGTCCGGCTCGCGCAGGCTCGCTGGTGAGGTATTCGCCCGCCTCGAATGGCTCGGTGTTTCGTTCGATCCCGGCCCGAACCACGCCCGCGCCAAATATCGTATCGACCCGCCGCCCCGGCAGGCCGGGGCGCGCTTACGCGGAAGGCGGCGGCAAGGCCGCCGGGCGAGTCGTGTCGTAGCCCGTCCCCGATGGCCCGGCCATGACCGGGTCCTGGCCGGGCGTGCGGAAAAAGGTCGCCAAGGCGGAGACGATCCGGCGCAGGATGCCATGGACCAAATCGACCGAGTAACCGCCGAGGAGAGCCAGCAGAGGCGCTCCGATTGCAGAAGCGCCGCTCACTGCCGCACCAGAGGCTCCTGTCGACGATCCTCCACCGGCGGATGCGCCGCTCGCTGCGGCACCGGAGACTGCTGCCGGCGACAGGGCGCCGGATCCCGGCGGTGCTCCGGGCGGTGGCGGCGAGACCAGTCCACCGGACCCTCCCGGAACCAGCACGAGATCATGAATCAATTGGGCCAGAATGATCCCCGCGATCACGCCCATCACCCACCTTGTCCAATAGGTGCTCTGAAACCTCGGATCATAGGTTCCCGCGGAGATGTAGGCATTGATCTGCTGGAGATTTTGAAAGCAGCTGCCGAGGGAGGCGGCCGCCAGCAGGTAGATCTCGATGACGAGCAGCGGAATCCCGGACAGGACCAGAAACGGCGTGCTCATGCTAGTCTGGTTTATGTCCGGATGCAGGCCCATGCCGAGCATCACGAGCAGGGAGACGAGCGCAAGTGCCAGCATCTGGCGAACGACCGGGAGCGGGCCGAACACGTAGAAAGGAGAGTGTCTGCGGCGCTCCTCGACGAGGAGCAGGACGGCTTCCGGCGTCGCCGGGGCGATGAGTTGGGCCAGGGCCGCGTGCGCCTTCGACAAACTGGCCGCGGTGGCGGCGTCGATCGTCCGGGCGCGATCGTCTGCGGCAATCTCGGGGCTCCCCTTCTTGCGCCGCGGCTCCGGCGCCGCCAACGAGCCCGGGGCATCGAAGGTGGCCAGCACATCGGCCAGCAGCGTGACCAGATCGGGCGGGAGCGCCCGCCCGGCGCAGAACAAGCTCTCCGCCATGGCATCGCATTCACGGGCGACCCGGTGCCAGAGATCTCGCCCGGCCCGCCCGCCGTCCCGCCGGCGCCGAGGCACGATCGAGCCATCGGCTCGGCCGTCTCTCGCCTGCTCGATCGGCTGACTCAGGTTCGCAACACTCATCGCGCCGCTCCTTTCGGGCGAATTCCGGCCGCTCCCGGTACCGTTCGATCTTCGGCCGGGATCGCCGGACCGGCACGCCTGTGCCAGTATCCGTATCTCTATCGGCCCATCTCATGATTTTCGCAATCGCCGATTTTAGCGCGGAGATACTGGCCGGATCGTGGGAAATAGCCCCGAAGCGCCGCGGGCGGCTCGCCCCTGGGTTGGGTCGCTTCAGTCTTTGTCCGAACCGGGTGCTCCAGTTCGGACATCCCCTTGGCCAAAGATGCGACTGGCAGGAGCAGTCATGCAACCAGTAGCGCGACCGTGATCCAGAACGCATTGCGCGAGCCGGCTCGAAGCTGATAGGGATAAGATGCGAGATCCCTGGCGAGCGAGATTCTGTGACGTGAATTGTCAGAAGATACCGCAGTTGATCGGCCCCGACGGCCGGATCTGGATCGCCGGCAGCGTCGAGTTGCGACGGCACCTCGGATTCTACGGAACCGTTGATCTCGCCGAATATGCCGTGCGCAATCTGGGCTATGTCGGATTGCGCCTGTCCGGGTGGCGGGCCGCGATCAGCGCCCGGCCCAAGGCCTTTTCGCCCGCCTGCTTCCGCCGTCTGATCGAAATGCTGGTCGAGTCGCAAGTGCGTCAGGTCGTTCTTCGCCTGATCTGCAACCGTCCGGATCTGCCGATCGAGGTCTATCACGATGTCGATGAAGTCGTGGCCCGACTGAGCGCGCTCAGCGTCGCCGCACCGTCGGCGCCGCTCGACCGGCCGCGGGTGATCCTGGAATCGCTCAGCCTCGACCGCCTCGCTCCCGGCCTGGGCACCCGGCAATCGACGCTCTACGCGAGTTGGCGGCGTCGGCGCGGCGTGCTGGGCCGCGAGACCGTCTCGGGGATCGCCGCGGCACCGCGCAGCGATTCCGGACTGTGGGTGCGAATTGCCGGCGGCGGCCGGGCCATCGTCGAGACCTGGCCCAACTATATCACCGTCTATCCGCCGGACGCCGTGGAGCGGCTGCTCGGCGGCGATCTCTCGGACCAGCCCGACCGGGAATATGCCGCGGGCACCGGCGAAGGTTTCCTGCGCGTCGCCCATCGCGAGCAGCCGCGGCTGGAGCTGGTCGATGCGATCATCACCCCCAGCCCCAACGCGGCCCCGCGCCGGTCGCGTTACGACCGTCTGTTGCTGCCCTGGCGATCGGAGAGCGGCGAACGGTGGGTCTCCGGCCTGTCCTGGGTACGTCGCGTCGTCTCGACCCCGGTCTGAGCGACGAGATCCTCGATCACCTCCTGGCGCGACCGCCAGACGATGTGCCAATCCACCGCCGGGCGATAGCTGTTACGGATATAGGCTCCGGGCTGGTGGCTGTGGTTCCGGTACTGGTAGTTGTCGAGCATCCCGGCCGCGACGGCCGCGATTTCCACCAGCCCGAAAGTACAGCTGCGCAGATCCCAGCTGGTCAGGGCCAGCGCCCGCAAGACCCGCGGAACGAGTGCGGTCAAGCCCCGCCCGCGGAAATCCGGGCGGCACCACATTCCGCCGTACCATTGGCAATCGCCGGTGATCTGGGATGCGATCGGGGCGTCGGCGACACAGAGTTCGCCCGCCCGCCCTTCGGCCGCCGGATCGGCATAGAGGAAACGGCGGGACTCGAATTCGGCCTTGAAGCTGGTGCCCCACCATTGATACCGACGAACCATCTCGGTGATGACCACGTCGCCGGCGCGATCCCGCCCTTCCAGATAGATCACGTTCTCGGCGGTGGCACCGTTCCGGTCCGGACGCAAGGCGGGCATGAGCGGCGCCCAGCTGTCCAGATTGGCCCGGTTGATTTCGGCCAGACGATGCAGCCCACGGCCGATATGGAGCGAGATCCCGAGCTGCCTCGCCTGCTCCGCAGCCAACAGAAGATAGCGGCCGATGACATCACGCGGGCCGTGCTCGACCCAGACTCCGTCGAGCAGCGGGACCGGAGCCGCAGCCGGCGGTATCGGGTGGCGCCGCGGTGCCGGATCGGTCGATAGAATTGTTACGCTCATGAGAATAATCCCTCCGAGGCCGGAATTGGCCCGCGGGAACATTCTCACTATTAGAGAAGTGACGCTGCTCTATATTGACCATGATGGGAAAATTCGCGACCGAGTGGCTGGATCGGCCGAGCTTGTTTCTCCGTGGTGCATACAATCTGCGCCAAACCCGTGTTGCCGTGCTACGTCATGCTCGGCCGCACCAGCACCGCTCCGCGAATATTGCAGTGATCCCCTTGCGCATCCGTTGCCGTCCGCGGGTGCGGCTGCGCCGATCCGCAGCGGCTCGGGCCGGCTGTCGCCGTGGAGCCGCAGCGGGCAAGGGATGTGCAGCCGGACCGACCGGGTCGCTACGCCGCTGCGCCCGCCGGCGGCGCCGGCGTCGGCAACAGGATTTCGAAGCGGGTATTCCGGCCCGGCTCGCTCGTCACTTCGATATGACCGCCATGGTCCTTGACGATACCATGGACGACCGAAAGGCCGAGGCCGGTGCCCTCGCCCACTTGCTTGGTCGTGAAGAACGGCTCGAAGACCCGCGCCAGCGTCGCCGCGTCCATCCCGCAGCCGGTGTCGGCGACCGCGAGGCGCAGCTGGCTGCCGTCCGCCTCCGGCCGCAGGCTGACGGTGATGCTGCCCTGCGTATGGCCGATCGCCTGCGCCGCGTTGCTCACGAGATTGACGATCACCTGATGGAGCTGGCCCGGGTCGGCCATCACCGCCGGCGCCGGGACGATCGCGGTTTCGAGCCGGATGTTCGACGGCACGGTCGCGCGCATCATCGCCATCACCTCGCCGACCACGGATGCGACATCGACGCTCTCGCGCCGGTGCTCCTCCTTGCGGCTGAAGGCGAGGACGCGCTTGACCAGATTGCGGATGCGCTCGGTGCCCTCGAGCGCAATCTCGAGGTTCCGGCGCTCACGGCTGTCCGGCGGCAGCGTGCGGGCGGTCATCTTGGTGAGGGTGAGCACCGGAACGAGCGCGTTGTTGATCTCGTGGGCGACGCCGCCGGCGAGCGTGCCGAGCGCCTCCAGCCGCTGCGAGTGGTGGAGCTGGGCCTCGAGCCGGCGCCGATCCTGCTCGGCGACCTTGATTGCGGTGATGTCCGACCACAAGCCCACCCGGGCATCCCCCGGGAGACGGCGATATGTCACCAGCATCCAGCGCCCGTCGCCGAGATGGAAAGTGTGTTCGCCATCGCTCCGGTGGGCGGCGAGCAGCGTCTCGGCGTCGATCGCCTCGGCTCCCGGACCTTCGGCGTAGAAACCGGTGCGCAGATGCCATTCGATCAGCGTTCGCAGAGAAACACCTTCCTGTACCGGCACGTAGGTGGCGGGAACACGAACATCGGTCGGAAAGGTCCCGGGATTGCGGTGGAGATCGATGAAGGCCTGGTTGAAGGCGATGGCACGATCATCGGAACCGAAGACGACGAAAGGCTGGGTGACATGGGCTACCGCCTCGTCGAGCCGGCTCAGTGCCAGCCGTGCCGCCGCCTCGGCCTCGACACTCTTGGTGATCTCGGCGCCGATCCCGCGATAGCCGCGGAACTTGCCATCGAGATCGCGCAGCGGTGCCGCGCTCAACTTGAACCAGTGTCTTTTGCCGTCGGGAAACGTGCGGGAATAGACGAAGTCGCGAAACGATCGCTCCTCTCGCCGCGCGTACAGGAGCATCTTGCCCATTTCCGGCTCGATCGACACGGTCGGGTTCTCATAGAGACGCTTTCCGAGCATCTCCGCCGGGGCCAAGCCGAACGCTGCTTGGTAGTTGGGCGAGAGGAATGTCGCGTAGCCATCGACGTCGCTTTCCCAGTACCAGTCGGCGGCGGTTTCGAAGAGCTCCCGGAATTGCCGTTCGCTCTCATGGAGGGCGCGTCGACTCTCGACCTGCGCGGTCACGTCCTTGGCGACGCCGCAATAGCCGCGGAATTGGCCGTCGCCATCCGACATCGGAACGGCACTGCTCTCGATCTGTAACACGCGCCCGTCGGCGAGGGTGTGGGCGTAGCTGAAATCGCGATAGGGCTGGCGCGCCTTGAAGGCGGCGAGGACCATTTCGCCGGCTTCTGCACCGATCTCGGCCGCGGCCAGGTCGTTCAGGCGCTTGCCGAGCAGGACTGCCGCCGGCACCCCGAACACGGCCTCGAAATTGGGCGAGATCAAGGTGAAGCGCCCGAACGCGTCCTGCTCCCAGTACCAGTCCGAGGCGGTCTCGAACAGATAGTGGAATCGTCCTTCGCTCCGGCGCAACGCGCTCTCGGAGGCTGCGAGATCGCGACGGCGGCGCTCGCTTTCGGCGAGCGACCGGCCCTCTCGGCCGGCATCGACGGCAACGGCGACCCGCACTTGCCGGCCGTCGGTTTCGATCGCACTGGTTCCGATCCGCATCGCGAGGATCGTCCCGTCGGGCTTGCGATGGTGCAGTAGAGAGTCGTCACCGTCCCGATCGAACCCGCGCTCCGGCGCAGTCTCGGGCTCCGCCAACGGAATTGCCCGGAAGTGCTCCCGGCGGCAGCCGAAATATTCGAGCGCATGGCCGTTCACCGCCAGCACGCAGAGTGACCGGGCGTCATATATCCACATCGGGAGCGGGCTGGCATCGCAGACAGCGCCCAGCATGCCACCCGGCAGGCATTGTTCCCCATGCGCCGCCGGATGGGTCGGGGCATCCCGCATTATGTGTTTCCTGGGTTACTCTTTGACGTAGTACTTTCGCAGGGTGCCGGATAGTGGCCGAGAATCATTGCTCAAACCTTAGCGGTGGTGCGGTTCGGGGCCTCCCCGGCCGCGCCCGGCCGGCAGATCGATTCCCGCAGCGATGCGCGGGTAGAATTCGACACCGTCGGGCAGCCTCCTGGGCGTCCGCATGCGCCGAGGCGGGTCGGCACCATCGTGTTTGGGGCATGAGTCGGCGGGATGATCCTGGCGCTGGAACAGCGGGATATCGTCATCGGCTCGAGAACGGCGCCTTTGCCGAACTCGACGGACACCGCTCGGCATCGGAGTTTCCGGCCGATCCGAGGATGGCAGGGCGGGCCGGGCGAGAGTTGCCGGTTCCGCGATTTGCGGGGGGTCGGCGACTCGTCGGAGTCTTCTCCACCGCGTCGAACTTCCTGGCTGGGGCGGGAGGGATCGAACCTCCGAATGGCGGAATCAAAATCCGCTGCCTTACCGCTTGGCTACGCCCCACCAGCGCCGAAGGGCCGGCACCATAGCGGGATCGTCCGGCGGCTTCAAGCCGGCCCGGGACGGCGGTAGCGCATTGGTCTCACGCGGTTTTGAGCCTGGTGGCGGCCACCCACCAGCCGGGATGGGCGGCGGCGACCGCCGCCGCCGCGGCGGTCGCCGCGACCTCCGAGGCGAAGAGGGCGAAGCAGGTGGCGCCGCTGCCGCTCATCCGGGCGAGCAGGGTGCCCGGTGATGTCTCGAGGGCGGCCAGCATTTCGGCGATCACCGGCAGCAGGCTGATCGCCGCTTCGGTCAGATCGTTGCCGAAGGGAGCGAGTGCCGCGGCCAGAGCCTCGGCATCGCCAGGGGCGGCGGCGAGCGGCCCGGCACCCGCCGAGAAGGCGCCGCGCCGCGCCCGGAAGACCTGTGGCGTCGGCAGCCCGATCCCCGGATTGACCAGGACGAGCGGGCAGGGGGGCAAATCCGGCCCCGGCCCGATCCGCTCGCCGATGCCTTCGAGCCGGGCCGTCCGTCCGGCGAGACATACCGGGACATCGGCACCGAGCGCCAGGCCGAGCCGGGCCAGATCCTCAGCCGCCGGCGCCAGGCGCCACAATCGGCTGAGCGCCAGCAGGGTGGCGGCAGCATCGCTGGAGCCGCCGCCGATGCCGGACGCGATCGGCAGGCGCTTGGTCAGGCGCAGCGCCGCGCCGGCCGCGACACCGGCTTCGGCCCGGAGCATTCGAGCCGCGCGCAGTACGAGATTTTCGGACCCATCGCTGCCCAGCGCCGCCCCGAACGGCCCGTCCAGCGCCAGGGTCAGCGCGTCCGACTCCTCGGCCGCGATCGTATCGCCCAGTTCGGTGAACGCGACCAGGCTATCCAGCAGATGATACCCGTCGGGCCGGCGCCCGACGATCTGCAAAGTCAGGTTCAACTTGGCCGGAGCGGCCCTGACCACACCGGCCATCGGCAGGGCCGGGCGTCTCAGATGCCGCGGGCCGAAGCCGCGGCACTCGGATGCTGCAGGCGCGGCGGGTGGTCGAGCTTGCCCGAGATCGCCTTGGCGAGATCGGCCGCCGGGTTGAGGTCGAGGGCGCGGTGCCATTGCAGGCGCGCTTCCTCCCGCCGCCCGCCTTGCCAATAGGCGTCGCCCAGATGGCTGGTGATCTCCGGATCGGCCGGCTCCAGCTCGACGGCGCGCTCCAGCGTCGTCTGGGCGTTCTTGAAATCGCCCAGCCGGAAATAGGCCCAGCCCAGACTGTCGACGATGAAGCCGTCGGTCGGCCGCAAATCGACGGCCTGCTTGATCAGCTTCAGCGCCTCGGGCAGGCGCTCGTTCCGATCGACCAGAGAATAGCCCAGATAATTCAGCACCGACGGCTCGTTGGGCCGGAGCGCCATGGCCTTGCGCAGGTCGATTTCGGCGGCGGCCCACCCTCCCGACCGCTCCTCGGCGATGCCGCGGTCGAACAGGATCGACCAGTCGCGCGCCGGCAGGTCGCCGCCGATGCGCGCCAAGGCCGCGGAGTAGGTGTCGACGGCCTTGGCGAAGTCGCTGTGGGTGCGCTCGAGATCGCCCAGCTCGATCAGCGGTTCGGGGCGCTGCGGGCGTTCGGCGGCCATCGCCGCCAGTTCCGCCTCGGCACCCGCCGTGTCGCCGGTCTGGTCGCGCACCGCCGCCTCGCGCAGCCGTCCGGACCAGGCCAGCGGCGACGCCGGATCGAGGGCCCGATAAATCGCCAGCGCCTCCGGGAAGCGATGCTCGGTCTCGAAGACATCGGCCAGCACCAGCTGGGCCAGCGGGAAATTGGGCTCCAGCTCCAGCGCCAGGCGAACGCTGAGCAGCGCCACCTCCGGGGAATCCGCCTGCCCGACCAGGCTCGCCATGTCGAACATCGCTTCGGCCAGGCCCTGGCGGGCATTGCCGATGATCCGCTTGGGCGGCCCGCCGGACGAGAGGCTGGGGACGACTCCGGAGGCGCCGTCGGTCTCGGCCGTATAGCGCAGATAGAGGGCACCGGCTTCTTCGGTCCGGCCCTGGCGCTCGAGGAAATTCCCGGCGAGTTCGACCAGGCGGAGCGGCGCCCCGCCGCCTTTGCCCAGGGCCGCCCGGTAATTCTCGGCCGCCGCACCGGCGTCGCCGGTCAGATCCTGGACCAGGGCCGTCTGCAGCGCCTTCAGCCCGGCCAGCGGCGGCGTCTGGGCGAATTCGTCGAATTCCGCGGCGGCGGCCTGGGCCTGACCGGGATCGGCGGCGAGCGCCCAGGCCCGGGCGAAGGTGCCGGCGAAGCGGTAGAACCCTTCCCGGGGCAGATGCCGGGCGGCATCCAACGCGGCGGACCAGTTTCCGGCCTTGACCTTTTCGACCGTCTGGACCAGCTGGGCCAAGCCGGCCCCGGCCGGATCCGCGGCGGCGAGTTTGGCCGCGACCGGACCGGCGATATCGAACCGCCCTTCGGTCACCGCCAGCACCAGCACGCGATTGCCCAGTTCCGGGCTGTCCGGCGCCCGACGCAGCGCATCGCGGTAGAATCCCAGCGCCGCCGCATAGTCCCTGTTGTCCTGGGCCACTCGGCCCGACAGGATGTCGCCCATCTCGGTCATCGGCGCAGTACCGCCGGCAACCCCGTCGGCCCCCCCGGCAGCGCCGGCCAGCCGCGAATCGCCCGCATCGGCACAGCCGGCGAGCATCAGCAGCGCTGCCGTCGACACCAGACCCAGCCGCCATCTCGGCATCGCGCTTCGGCGGCTCCTCTGCATTTCTTCCATCGGCTATCCTATCCCTCGGCGGCGGGCCGGCCCCGATCCTAGCAGTTCGATCGGCTCCGGCCTACCGGCGGGACCTCACATCTTCGGATAATTGGCGCCGCCGCCGCCCGGCACCACCCAATTGATGGTCCGCTGCGGATCCTTTATGTCGCAGGCCTTGCAGCGACGGCCTCTCGGGGTGTTGATTTCGGTCTCGAGCGGCCGAGCGCCGGGCCGATCCGCCCGCGGCCGGAAGCTCTGTCCGAAGCCTGCCGGGTGATTGGAATGGATGGCGTGCCCGCACTGGAAACCTTGTTGGCCTGGTATCTCGGGGCCGGTGCCGACGACGCAGTCGGGGACGCGCCGAACGACCGTTTCGCCCAGGAAGCCGGCCGCCGGCGGTCCCCGCCGCCACCCGTCGCCGCGGCGGCCACCGAGACTGCGGCGAGAGCCCCCGCCCCGCCGGCGCCGCTCGCACCGGACTCGCCGGCCGCCGCCATCGCCGCTGCCCGCGCGGCGGCGATGGCGGCCGGCACGCTGGACGAGCTGCGCCTGGCCGTTTCCAGTTTCGACGGTTGCGCGCTGCGGCGGACGGCGACCCACACTGTTTTCGCCGACGGCGTCGCCCGGTCCCGGGTCATGTTCATCGGCGAGGCACCGGGGGCCGAGGAGGATCGGATCGGCCGGCCCTTCGTCGGCGCCTCCGGCCAATTGCTCGACCGGATGCTGGCCGCGATCGGGCTCGATCGAGCGGTGAACGCCTATATCACCAATATCCTGTTCTGGCGCCCACCCGTGAATCGGAAGCCGACCGACACCGAAATCGCGATTTGCCGGCCGTTCGTCGAACGGCACATCGCCCTGATCGACCCGCTTGTCATAGTATTGGTCGGCGGTACCGCCAGCGCCGGGCTGCTCCCGGGAAGTGCTGGAATAACAAGGATTCGGGGGCAATGGGTGAAGCTGGACGTGAATGGGCTGCCTCACCCCGTTCAAGCAATTCCCATGTATCATCCGTCGTTTTTGCTGAGGTCTCCGGAGCGGAAGCGTGAATCCTGGATTGATCTTCTTTCAATAAAGTCCAAACTGAAGGAAACCTAAAGATAACTCCGTAAGCGGCGAAGTTAGCTTGAAGTAATACGGATATCGAAAATCCATCGAAAAATTTGTGCTTGCGCCCCGGATAAATCTGCTCTACCCAGTCGAACATGACTGGTGTACATAGCGGCGGCCGTCCTCTCAGGACTTGGCCAGCGGTAATCCATTGCGCCTTTTTGGCGGGGTTGGCCTTCGGCATGCCGGGGCTCCCGGCCTCGGCGTTTGCCGGTTCGACTTCCCCGTTCGAGTCGCTCCCACCGACCGCCCGGGCCGGCGATGCCGGTTCGGATGTGCCGAACATCCCGACCGTGCTGAGTCCGCTCGACGCGGCGCGCTACGCCGCGATTTTCGCCCTGCAAGAAGAGGGCAACTGGAAGGCGGCCGACGCTCAGATCGAGCAGCTCAAGGACAAGACCTTGCTCGGCGAATTGTCGGCCCAGCGCTATCTGGCGCCGCGTTACCAGGCCGGCCCGGCGGAACTCCGCGACTGGCTCGAGCGCTATGCCGATCTCCCGGAGGCGCGCGCCGTCTGGACGCTGGCGCGCAAGCGCGCGCCGGGCAAGAGCGTGCCGAGCCCGCTGCCGGCGAGCGCGCAGATTGCCGAGCCGATCGACCCGACCCTGGCCGCGCCCGAAGCGGAGGCGCCGGAAGCGCCTTTGCCGGCGGAGCCGCGCTCGATCGGGCTCGAATCGCCGGCGCGCTACGAAGCCGGGCTCGCCGCCTGGCGGGCCAAGAAATGGGCGGAAGCGGCGAGTGATTTCGAAACCGTCGCCCGCGACCAGGCGACGCCCAGCTGGTATGTCGCGGCCAGCGCCTTCTGGGCGGCACGCACGCACCTGGTGCTGAAGGAGCCGCAGAAGGTCGATCCCTGGTTCGAACTCGCCGCCGCCCAGCCGCGAACCTTCTACGGCATGCTCGCCCGGCGCACGCTCGGGCTGTCGCAGGATGCCCGGTTCGACCGGCAACCCCTGTCCAAGGCCGAGATCGCCCAGCTCCGGGCTCTGCCGGGCGGACGGCGTGCGCTGGCTCTCGTCCAGGTCGGCGAGATCGACCGGGCCGAGGCGGAATTGCGCGCACTCAGCACGCGCGGCAACAAGAGCCTGGCTGCGGCCATCGTCGGCCTGGCCGATCTGGCGAACATGCCGGCGCTGTGTCTGGCGCTGGGCGCCCAGACTCGCGACGGCAGGCGCCAGATCGATACTCAATATCCGCTGCCGCGCTGGCAACCGCGCAACGGCTTCTCGGTCGACCGCGCGCTCTTGTTCGCGCTGATGATGCAGGAGAGCCGGTTCGATGCCGAAGCCCAGAGCGGGTCAGGTGCCGCGGGTCTGATGCAGCTGATGCCGGCCACGGCGAGGTCGGTGGCGCGGCGCGCCGGCATCCCGTTGCGCAGCGTCGCCGAGTTGGTCGATCCGGTGCTCAATCTCAGCCTCGGCCAAGAATATGTGAAGCAGCTGATCGAGCACGAGCAGATCAACGGCAATCTGATCCTGGTTCTCGCCGCCTACAACAGCGGGACCGCCCCGCTGAACAAATGGCAGAACGAGCCGGAGTATCAGAACGACCCGCTGCTGTTCATCGAGGCGCTGCCGCGCGAGACGACGCGGCTCTATGTCGAGCGGGTGCTCACCAACATGTGGATCTATCGCCAGCGCCTGGGCCAGGACGCCCCCGATCTGGATGCGCTTGCGGCCAACCGATGGCCGGCCTATGTGTCGATGAACGCGTCGACGCAAGGGACCAACCAGCATGCCGGGGCTCGATGACAAGCGGCCGTTCCTGCCGGTCAATATCGCCGTCCTGACGGTTTCGGACACGAGGACCGCCGCCGACGACAGGTCGGGCGACACGCTGGCCCTGCTCATCGGGCGCGACGGCCACCGGGTCGCCGCGCGCCTGATCCTGCGCGACGACCGGGAAGCGATCGAAGCACAGCTGCGGCGCTGGATCGCCGATCCGGCGATCGATGTCGTGGTCGCGACCGGCGGCACCGGCATGACCGGCCGGGACGTGACGCCCGAGGCGTTCGAGGCGGTCTACGAAAAACCGATCCCGGGATTCGGGGAAATCTTCCGCTGGCTCAGCTGGCAGAAGATCGGGACCTCGACCATCCAGTCGCGGGCCACCGCCGGTGTCGCCGGCGGCACCTATCTCTTCGCCCTCCCCGGCTCGCCCAGCGCCTGCCGCGACGCCTGGGAGGATATTCTGCGGCACCAGTTGGACAACCGGTTTCGGCCGTGCAATCTGGTCGAGCTGATGCCGAGGTTGCAGGAGCATCTGGGTTAGGCCCGGTGTCGGCACCGAGAGGTGCCGCAGTCGGCCGCGCCTCCCGGCTCGACGGAACGGTATCCAATAGCGAGATTTCGGGTGTGATATTGACCTTCGCCGCCGCCGCCGCCGCCAATCCGGATCGGCCTCGAAAGCCTTCCGAGTCATGGCCGAGGCAAACAACATCGGCATTTGGGAAAACCCGGCTGCAGCCAGCATCATGGCAATCGAGCGTTACAGCGAACCGAATCGACGATGAGCTTGCCGAGCTGTAGCGGGTCGCGGGGGCGGCGCTGGCCTGAGGGTGCTTCAGGCATGGGTGCCTCTCTCCGCCAAAACCCGCTGGAGCGCATCAAGGAAAGTGGCGCTGAACACCTGCCGTTCTAGGATCGCTTGCCGCATAAGGTGCAGCAACTCGTCTTCGGATAGATCAAGGGGCCGCGGGACGAATCGCCCATCCTTCCATCATGAAAACCGTATCTCATCGTCCCCGGTCCTATTGATCCTTATCAGCTCAATCCTCGCCCCATCGATATCGGCAGGCTCGGTTAGCTCTGTCGCATAGCGCGTCTTTCGCATTTCGGCACCCTTCTGCTTTGCGCCACGCATCTAGGAAGCCGGTGCCGGGTGCGACAGGGCCGTCAAGCCGGGATCGTTCTGTTACAATTCAAACTGAGACACTACCGGCCGGGCCGCCGACTGGACATCTCGAATCGCCGATGCCATACTCCTCCCGTGACAGACCGTGACCCGACCAAATTGACCCTCGACGACTGGATCGCCGACCTCGAAATCAGCGAGGCCGAGGTTGAAGCCGGAGAGTTCGTGCCGGGCGAGGTCGTCTCGGCGGACATCCGGGTGGCTATCGAACGGCTCGAAGCCCGACTTGCCGCCGCCCCGCAGCAGAAAGTCGCGCCGCGCCGGTGATCCCGTACAGCCCTCGCGGCGCTGTCCATGTTGCCGATCTTCTCCGCCGCTACTGGATTGCCTGCAGTACGAGGCCGCTCCAGATTGTGGCCGTGTTCTACGACACGGCTAACATTCCCAAGCGCCTGGAACGGGCGGCCGCCGGGTCACGGGGCCGGGCAACCAGCCTTTAGCTCCGCCGTATCTTCAGACACATCCAACCGCCCCGCCGCAACGAACTCCAACCATACCATTGCAACAGCAGGCGTACTTCTTCTGCCAGGGCAGTTGGCGGGCGGCGCTCTCAGCCGGGGCAGCGACGCCGACGGCGAGCAGCACCGTCCGGCCGTCATGCACCCGACCGAGCGCGACTGCCGCACTCGCCCGCCCTCCGATCCGGCCCTTCCCGAAACCCCTCACCCCTGCCGTTCGATCGCGATCGCCGTCGCCTCGCCGCCGCCGATGCACAGAGCGGCGACGCCGCGCGACTTGCCCGCGCGCTCCAGCGCGTGGAGCAGCGTGACGATGAGGCGCGCGCCGGTGGCGCCGATCGGATGGCCCAGCGCACAGGCACCGCCATGGACGTTCAGGCGGTCGCGGGCGATGCCGAGATCGTGCTGGGCCGCCATGGCGACCGCGGCGAAGGCCTCGTTGATCTCGAACAGGTCGACATCGCCGACGCTCCAGCCGGTCTTGCCCAGCAGTTTGCGGATCGCCGGGATCGGCGCCGTGGTGAACCAGGCCGGGTCCTGGCTATGGGTCGCATGTGCCCGGATCTCGGCCAGGATCGGGAGTCCCTCCGCTTGGGCCAGCGAACGCCGGGTCAAGATCAAGGCTGCGGCGCCATCGGCATTGGCCGAAGAGCTGGCCGGGGTGATCGTGCCCTCCGGCCTGAAGGCGGGTTTCAGGCTCGGGATCTTCTCGGGCGAAACCTTGAGCGGATGCTCGTCGTTCAGAATCACCCGGTCGCCGCCCTTGGCCGGGATCGTGATCGGCGCGATCTCGGCGGCAAACGCGCCGCCCTCGACGGCTTGCCGGGCCCGGGTCAGGGTTTCGATCGCATAGGCGTCCTGATCGGCGCGGGTGAAGCCGTAGGCGGCCGCCGCGGCCTCGCCGAAATCGCCCATCTGCCGGCCGCCCTCATAGGCGTCCTCCAGGCCGTCGAGCAGCATGTGGTCGAGAACCCGGTCGTGGCCGACGCGATAGCCGCTGCGCGCCTTGGCCAGCAGATAAGGTGCGTTCGACATCGATTCCATGCCGCCGGCGACCGCGATCTCGGCCGAACCGGCCAGGATCAGATCATGCGCCAGCATCGTCGCCTTCATGCCCGAGCCGCAGACCTTGTTGATCGTGGTGGCACCGGTCGCATCCGGCAGTCCGGCACCGCGCGCCGCCTGCCGGGCCGGCGCCTGGCCCTGGCCCGCGGGCAGCACGCAGCCCATCAGCACCTCGTCGACCCGATCCGGGGCGACGTGCCCCCGGCCGAGGGCGGCGCGAATGACATGGGCGCCCAGCGCCGGCGCCGAGAGCGGGGCGAGATCGCCCAGGAAACGGCCGAGCGGCGTGCGCGCGGCGGCGACGATGACGATCGGATCGGGGCGGGACATGGCAGGTTCCTTCCTTCGAGCGGAACGTGGCTGGCCGGCGGCGCTCAATGGGTATCGGCCGCGGGGGGTGCCGCGACCGCGACCTTGCGCAGCAACGGCACGAGGAGGGTAGCGAAGATTAAGCAGATCATGATGGCGAGGAACGCATCGGCGAAACTCTGCGTCTGCGCCTCGCGCAGGGTCAGCGCCCAGAGCTGCTTCAACGCCTCGGCCCGGCCCAGGACCAAGTCGCCGCCGTGGGCAGCGGCATCGGCGATGAAGCTGCGGTGCAGCATCCCGGTCAAGGCAGCGTTGGCCGTGTTCAAATGTTCGGCCAGGCGCAGAAAATGGAAATTGGTGCGCTCGTCGAGGATCGTTCCGCACAGCGCGATGCCGATGGCACCGCCCAGATTGCGCATGAGGTTGAACAGGCCGGAAGCGTATTTCAGCCGATCGGGCGCCAGACCGCCGAGGGTCAAAGTCACCGTCGGGGGGACCGCGAATTGCTGGGAGAAGCCCCGGAGCGCCTGCGGCAGCAGCAATTCGCGCCAGCCCCACTCATCGGTGATCGGCGTGAAATTCCACATGCTGAAGGCGAAGAGGGCGAGCCCGAACATGAGCAGCCAGCGCAGATCGATCCACCGGACGAGGAGCGCATAGACGGGGATGGCCGAGATCTGGAACAGCCCGCTCGTAAAAATCGTGAGCCCGATCTGCCAGGCGCTGAAGCCGCGGACCTCGCCCAGAAACACCGGGGTCAGGTAGACCGTGGAGTAAATCCCGATGCCGCCGACAAAAGAGAAGAAGCAGCCGAGCGAAAAGTTGCGGCTGCCCAAGGCACGCAGATCGACGACCGGCTCGGCATGGGTCAGACTTCGCCAAACGAACCCGATGGCGGCGAGGCCCGAGACCCAGGCGGCGTTCCGGATGCTCTCGTCGCCGAACCAGTCCCAGCGCGGGCCCTCTTCCAGGACATATTCCAAGCATCCCAGAGACAGCGCCATCAAGATCATGCCGAGATAATCGGCCCCTTTGAGCAGCGACAGATCGGGCTTGTCGACGCGCACCAGAATCGGCACCACCAGGGCGACGAAGAGGCCGGGTACCAGGTTGACGAAGAACAGCCAGTGCCAGGAGTAGTTATCGGTGATCCAGCCGCCGACGGTCGGCCCCAACGTCGGGCCCAGCGAGCCGATCGAACCGACCAGCGACGCCGCGATCACCCGCTGATGGCCGCGGAAATAGAAGAACGAGGTGGTGAACACGGTCGGGATCATCGAGCCACCGATGAAACCCTGGAGTGCCCGGAACACGATCATGCTCTCGATGTCCCAGGCGCAGCCGCAGAGCAGGCTGGTGAGGGTGAACCCCGCCGCGGAAACGCAGAAGAGCCAGCGCGTCGACATCACGCGCGACAGCCAGCCCGAAAGCGGGATCACCACGATTTCGGCGATGAGATAGCTGGTCTGAACCCAGGCGGTCTCATCCGTGCCCGAGGAGAGGCCGCCGCCGATTTCCTCGAGCGAGGCGGAGACGATCTGGATGTCGAGGACGGCGATGAAGAATCCCACGCACATCGTGGCGAAGGCGAGGATTTTCATCGCCATCGACAATTCGGCCGGGGCCGGAGCCGGTCCGGCGATCCGGTCGGCGGTGACGGCACTCATGGTCGCAGCTCCGCCGCCTCGCGTTCATCGACAGCGGCAGTGACCGACAGGCCGGGACGCAGGCGGCCGAGCACGGACGCATCGCCGTCGAGCAGAATCCGGACCGGCACGCGCTGTACGATCTTGGTGAAATTGCCGGTCGCGTTTTCCGGCGGGAGCACGCTGAACTGGGCGCCCGTCGCCGGCGCCAGGCTCGCGACATGGCCGCCGAAGCGCACGCCCGGCAAAATATCGGCGGTGATCGTCGCGATTTCGCCCGGGCGCATGCGGCCGAGCTGGCTTTCCTTGAAATTGGCGTCGACCCAGAGGCCCCGGGCCGGCACGAGCGCGATCAACTCGGCGCCGATCGCCGCATAGGCGCCGAGACGGGCGCTGCGATTGCCGATCGTCCCGTCGATGGGCGCACGCAGTTCGGTATTGCCGAGATTGAGCATGGCCTGATCGCGCTCGGCTATGGCCCCGGCCAAGGCGGCTCGGGCTTGCTCCTTCTCGGTGTCGATGACCTCGAGCTGGCGCTGGGCGGCATCGAGGGCAGCCCTGGCCTTGGTTCCGGCGGCAGCCGCCTCCTTGAAGCTGGCATCGGCCTTCTGGGAGGACTGGACGGAGGCGACGGCGGCCTGGGACAAGGCGTGGTAGCGGATCTGGTCGTCGCGGCTGCGCGCGGTCTCGGCCGCGGCTGCGGCGATGCCGGCCTGGGCCTCGGCGATCAAGGCCTCCTGCAGGCGGCGGGTGGCATCGAGATTGGCGAGCGTCGCCTGCCGGCCGGCGACAGCCGCCTCGGCCCGGGCGAGAGCGGCGCGATAATCGCGATCATCGAGCTTCACCAGCAGATCGCCTGCGCGAACCGCCTGATTGTCGGTGACGGCGACCTGGACGATGCGGCCCGCGACGTTGGGCGCGATCACGGTGATCTCGCCGCCGATATAGGCGTCGTCGGTCGACTCGATGAAGCGTCCGACTTGCCACCAGTTGTTGCCCCACCAGGCGGCGCCCGCCACCAGGGCCAGGGCAGCCGCGGCCAGCAGCAAGCGCCGCGCCAGCTTCGGCGGCGTTGCGACCGACTGCCGCTCGAGGGCGACGCTACTCATGATGGTCCCCGTACTGCCGGTCCTCGGCGCTCGCCCGATCGCCCGATTGCCGCGCCGAGGCGTCATAGCGCCGCCTGGTGCTCTCACCGGCCGCGGGGCCGGCGGCGGCCCGGAAGCGAGGCTCATCCAAGATCTGCCCGGAGAGCCGGTCGGTCAGGATCGGATCGGCGGCCCGGCCGGTGGCACTGTCGACGAGCTGGACGCTCGCCCCCTCCGGCGCGAAATGCCTGTTGCCCCAAGCGAGCAGCGCCCACAGCACCGGCCGGAAGTCGCGACCGCGCGCCGTCAGCAGATATTCGTCGCGCGGCGGCCGCTCGCTGTAGCGCCTTCGTTCCAAGAGCCCTGATTCGACCAGACCGTTCAGCCGCCGCGCCAGCATGTTGGGCGCGATATCGAGACTCTTCTGGAATTGGTCGAAGCGCGTCATCCCGTGAAGCGCATCGCGCAGAATGAGAATGCTCCACCACTCGCCCACCCGCTCGAGGCTGCGGGCGATCGGGCATGGCATCGTGTCGAATCGCTTTCGCTGCATGGTTCGTCCATCCCGCTACCTCGCATGATGGTAGTAATGTGCGGAGTGACTATTATAATGCAAGTCACTTCGGGCGCGAATCGGGAATGGGTGGCATGTCGAAACGGCCGGATTGCGGCGCCAGCCGATCTTCGGACCCGATTTCTCACCCGACCTACCGAGTCGCGGCCAATTTGTTCTTTTCTTGTTCCCTTTCTGCTGCTATTACGGACCGATGAGCGAGATCGAACGCCAACTAGCCCACAAGGGGCGCGGGACGCTGAGCAACGAAACCGGGCGGTTCGAGGCGCATCGGCGGGCTGGCTTCGACGACGGCTGGGGCAGCGCCGACGAGGCGGTCCTGCCGCTCGAAACCAGCCTGATCGAGGACACGACGCGGACCATCATCGCCCGCAACCAATCGCCCGATGTGCCCTTCGATCGCTCGATCAACCCCTATCGCGGCTGCGAGCATGGCTGCGTCTATTGTTTCGCGCGTCCGACTCACGCCTATCTCGGCCTCTCTCCGGGGCTGGATTTCGAAAGCCGTCTGTTCTTCAAGCCCCGCGCGGCCGAACTGCTGCGGGCCGAGCTGAGCAAGCCCGGCTATCGGTGCCAGCCGATGGGGCTCGGGACCAACACCGATCCCTATCAGCCGATCGAGCGCAAGCTCGGCATCACCCGCCAGGTGCTGGAAGTCCTGCAGGCGTTCCGGCACCCGGTGACCATCGTCACCAAGGGCGCCCTGATCCAGCGCGACATCGATATTCTGGCGGCGATGGCGGAGCGGCGCCTGGCCCGGGTCGCCGTCTCTGTCACTACTCTGGATCGGGGCCTCGCCCGGCGCATGGAGCCGCGGGCGGCGACGCCGGAGCGCCGGCTGGAAACGATCCGGGCGCTGGCTTCCGCCGGCATCCCGGTCGGCGTGCTCGCGGCCCCCATGATTCCCGGGCTGAACGATCACGAGTTGGAGGCGATTCTGGAAGCCGCCCGCGAGCACGGCGCCAGCGGCGGCGGCTGGGTCCTGTTGCGCCTGCCGCTCGAGATCAAGGACCTCTTCACCGAATGGCTCGAAGCCAACGTGCCCTTGCGCGCCCGCCATGTCCTCGCCCTGGTGCGCGAGACCAGGGCCGGCAAGCACAATTCGAGCGAATGGGGCGAGCGGATGCGGGGCGCGGGGGCCTATGCCGATCTCCTGGCTCAGCGCTTCCGCCTCGCGGCCAAGCGGCTGGGGTTCGAGCCGCGCGACAAGCAGGCGCTCGACACAACCCAATTCCAGCCGCCGCCGAAACCCGGAGACCAGCTCAGCCTCTTCTGACCTCGGCCGAATTCAGCTCCGCCGCAGGCTCCGCCCGCCGGATCGCCGCTGCGGCACGGTACTGCCGAACGCAGCGTGGAAGCGGCCGGAGATCGGCATGCCGATCGGTCCGAATTCGCTGAGATAGCGGCGGGTGCGCGCGTCGCGCGTCATCATCGGCGCACCGCGCCGTTCGGCCAGCAGGCTGCCATAGCGCGGAACCAGGGTGAACCCCAGAACCAGGGCGGCGACGACCAGGTAGCTCGAGGAGATTTCCGGAAACGCCGCCTGCCAGAGCACAGCCGTGCCGAAGGCGAAGATCAGGACGATCGCGGTTTCCGTAATGCGGTGCAGAGGCGTCTTATAAACGTATAATCGGTCTGACATTCGTCAGAAGGCCCCTCCTTGGGGCCGGCACGACCGGCGCGGAGCCGGAGCAATGTCACTATAGCGCGGCTTTCGGGAACCGTGCAATGGCCTGAGGATGGATTGCGGAATTTTTGGGAAAGACAATCCGGAGGAAATGCCGCGGCGCACCTGCAACGGGAGTCGGCGCCGATGGCCACGGCCATTGGCCCTTCGCTGACGGTTGGCAGCGACCCGAACGGGGCCGCAGGAGGATGAAGCCGGCTCCGTCAGTTTCTATCGCATCCGCTGCGGCTCGGCCGTATCTCGGATCGATGCCGGCCGGGATGGCGGCGATAGGAGTTACGGCGTGTCACCTCGGCACGCCCCGATCGACCCGGGGCCGGCGTTCCATCAGAGCCAGCGCCCGATCGGCCGCGTCCATTGTCGCTTGGTGACCGTGCCGTTGCGCGAGGCGGGTACATGCCTCGAACAGCCGGCAAGCATCCTCGACATGTTCGCGCTTCTGCATGATTTTTCCCAGCATTTCGAGAGAACTATTCATCCTTAGTTGGAGGTGATGGGACCTTGACAGCCGCAAGCATTCGAGCGCCGACCGCGTCGCGCTCTCGTGATTTCCCTGGTCCAATTCGATCAGGCCGCGCACCCGGTACACGTCGCTTTCGAGCTTGGCCGAACCGATGCTCCGGGCAAAACGGAGCGTCGGCTCGAGTTCGGTAATGGAGACTCGCCAGGAGGGATTGGCCTCCGCCTCTATCCGCCTGAGGTTTGCCTCGCTGATCCGGCCGAAATGGACGAGGTCCGGATGAAACCCGGCCTCGGCCACGGCGATTGCCTCGACGATGTCTTTCCGGGCGTGGTCGAGGCGGCGGAGCATACGCAGAAGATCTGCTCGGTGCCGGCGGAACATGCTGACGCCCCGCCACGCTTCCAGCTTGGAGAGTTCTTCGATCGCTGTGGTGTAGAGGCTCTCAGCCGAGCGGCGGTCGCCCGCGAGATGTGCCACGAGGCCGAGAAAGCCGTGAATGCGCGCCAAGGTCTCGGCGCCGTCCCGAGGCAGCGCCTTCGTATAGGCAGCTGCTTGAATCAGCAGCTCGCGCGCCTGACTCAGCCGGGCTCGGTCGATCAATACGCTCGCAAGATTGATGTTGGATTGGATCATACGATACCCGGGCTTCCCGCCTTCGATGGTTTCGTTGATCTGCGCACCGAGGCGAAAATATGTAGTGCTGTCGAGAAGTTCTCCCTGGCAGTAGCAAACAAGCCCCAATTCATTGAACAGCCAAGCCAATTCATCTTGGTAAAGCGCGGCCTCCTCATGCGGTGGCGCACCGCGCTCTGCGCCTGAACCCAGTAGTTCAACACTGTGCGCGTGAGCGAGATTGAGAAGGCGAGTCAATCTTCGATTGTACTGCTGGTACACGGGTGCCGGCGAACCGACCGAAATCGATTCCGTCAGCAAGCGCCCGAGACCGGTCGCCGACCAGCCTGCGCGGAGCACGCCATACGCCGCGCGGATGTAATCCCTCTTCTTGATCAGTTTCAGCTTGCGCTCAGCCTCCGCGGGCGCCAGCCTTCGGTAGAAGGCCGGCAGTTCGTGGGAGCCCGGCAGTTCATGAGACTCTGGCAGTTCGTAGGCCTCTGCCAGCGCGTCGAAGACTTGCAGCGTCTTTTCCGCCCCCTCGGCCGTGAGCGGCTGGACATCCGCGGGCTCGCTGGCAAAATCGTTGAGGTCGAACTGATGGATCTCCGCCGGGCGTTCGAGGCGTCCGCCCAGCCCTCGGAGCATGGCGCGGCGGACGATGGAATGCGCCGTGTATCGCGCGTCGAGCCTCCCACCGACTTGCTGGATCTCCAGGATCAATCGAGTTGCTTCTCGGAGTTCCGGCACGAAGCGGTCGAGCGTCTCCTTCCACTCCTTCTTCCACTGCTTTGCGGTTTTCCGTCCCTTCCCGTCTCCGGGTTTCGCCGCCTCCTGCGCATAAAGCGCCACGGCGAGGACATCGAGAGGGACCGGGGTCGTGAACAGTGAAAGGGTCTCCATGATGAGAGCGAGTTTCGAACAATCCCCGATCCCAGGGAGGCCGTTGAGAGACAGAAATTTGACGACCGCACAGATGATCCGTTCTGCTCGCTCTTCCGGATTGATCGGGCCGAGCTCCAGTTCGAGATTTTCTTTCCATCGATCCCATACTTCATTGTTTTTTGCGTGCCCTTTCAATGTTGTCAACACGTCGCCGAGAAAGAGATGCTCGTGGGCGATTCGTCCGACTTCGTCTGTTCCGCGATATTTATCATCATCACGGTCCGAAGAGAGAAAGATCGACCCGAACTGGTGGGAGGCGGCAGCTGGGGGTTCCGTGATCTGAGGCGCAGCCGGAGCGGTCACTGGGCGTTCCGCATGGTCGGGCGAGGGTGGAGCGGCCACTCCCATCCGGGCTTTGTCCGCGCGCACCAGGGGCGCCGGGACCACCAAGCGGCTGCCGTCACCGGCGCCGCGACCCGCGACATGCGCCAGGAGCAGTTCCGGTACGATTGACGTAGTCAGCAAGAGCCGCTTCTCGTTCTCCAGCGATGATTGCGAGCGGTTGAATTCAAGAGTGGCTTTCAAGAATTCGGCGACCTCCGGATTCGCCGGCCGCCCCAATCTCATTTCCTTGAGCAACTGATCCAACCTGCGCTGGTTCCCGGCAGAAGGCGCCAGATCCCGGCCCCCGTTCGACGACTGGACCGGCTGATCGAGGACATAGGGGATCGCGCGCAATAGGCGTTCGACGCCACCGAAGACGACGACACAATTTGCGCGGATCGCCTCGAGAACACTGAAGAACTGACCAACGACCGATTGCCCGTCCTCGTTCGCGCTTCTCTCGAGCAAACCTCGCCTCGAGCCCTGTTCAGAAAGGTGCCCAGTCGCACCGACAATGATCGAATGAAAGTCGTTCGTGAAATGAAACGTCGCAAAAAAACTGATCGTCACGAGCGTCGGATCGGGCCGATACCAGGTCGCCCAGTAACCGGACGATCCCTTCCCACGGCCTGCCCCACCCAAGACAAAGTGAGTGCTGTTGCCAGACTGGCGGCCGAAGCACTCGCGAAATGTCCCTTCCTCAGCCACATTAATTTGGGTGTGCATTCGGCCAGCGTGTTTAGAGTACTCCGTCGCATGATGGACCATGACCTCGTGCAATTGCCCAAGGTCATTTTCGTCATGTTCTGCTCTCTGGCTCCCACGTGGCGGCAAACGGCTGAACTTCGGGAGTCTCGCGAGCGGCAACTGATCCCTTGTCTTCCGATATTCTAGCCAACCAACACGGATCTCATCGATTTTCTTCTTGAGCTTGCCACCAAAGTCGGCCTCGACCTCGTCCACTTCGAAGAAAATCGGCCGGATCCCATACCGATAGTAGAATCGATTGAAAATCTCGTAGCATTCTCCCGCATTCTTTTTTTTCTTCTCGATGGGCAAGAGGGCAAACCAAGGACGGTGCTGGGAGGCGATGTCATTATCCGATACGAACTGGCGAAACGGCCTCAATACATCATCATCCTCGAGACCACAGCCGACAAACAGAATGGAATTGGCAGTGAATAGCAGGCGGTCCGCCTCGCGGATTGCCTGGGTACGAATGCCGTCGCTCGTGTATTGGCGCTGGTACTGGGTTTCGGTCAGAACGACTCCCGCACCGACTTTCTGGTCCTGATCACCGAGTCGTCCATGTAGGTAGAGGATGCCAGCTTGATACTCTCCAGTGCCGATCGCGAACAGGATGAGGTCGGAAATCTCGGCATCGATCCGACTGAGCGTCGGACAGAAGGACTCTGCGCCAAGATCCGCCGACCCCGGCGTCGTCGGCCGGTGTACGATCGGAGCCAGCCTTTCCCGGTTCAGTTCCGATCCGAGTACGTCACGGATGACCCGGTCGTAGTTCGTCGTCACGAAGCGCCTGATCCCGAGTTTCTCGATCACCGCCTCGATGGGAGTTCCGATCACCGTCCGACCGGGAGACCCGGTTGGCACTTTTGGCGGTTCGCGCCGGATATTGTCCTCCAAGATCTTGCTGAATTCATCTTCCATTCTTCTGCGGAAAAAGAGCCTATGACAGTAGTCGAGAATCCCGGTGAGCTTCGACGTCGACGGGTGTTGCCAAAGACTCGGATTATATTCCGGATTTACGTACCTGAGATATTCGCCTTCCGCGGTGCTGAGGGGCGGATGAAATTCTTCATACTTGGATACCTTGGTCACGATCTTTTTGGCGAGACCTAGCCATAGCTCGTAGCCGTGATCCCAGCTCATGCCTGCTCCGGCGAACCCAACGACATCGCCGAAATCCAGGGCGCGGTAGAGCGCGTACTCCGTCGCCACCTCGATGTCCGGCCAGGTCTTCAACTCTCGAAGCGGTTGGAGGTGCGCGCCCCATTTCGGTTGCAGCATGCGTCCCGCTCCCTCGTTCCCCACTGCGACGGAGCCGCCGAACGGCTGTCGTCGAATGGTCTGATGCATTGGTCTTCGCCGAAAAGCCACACGCTGAAGCCGAATTCAGATTACACCTGGAAACACAGGATTTCAATTTCATTCAGTCTTGGCGCGAATGTGGATCGGGGTGCCGGCTCGGCGGCGAAGCCGCCGGCACGGACAACCGGGATGGCCGAAGGCTCCGCCTTGCCCCACGGGCAAGAACTCGATCACGAAATGGGTTCGGGGCCTGCCTCCTCGGCTTCCCCCCCCTCCTCAATTGATCGCACTCAGCTTGTCCTGCGCCAGCCGCTGCCGATACGCCGTCATGAAGCTCTGCAGATCGCCGATCTGGGCGACCTTGTCGGGCGCGGTGCGCGAAGTGCCGCTGCTCGAAGCGTTGCCGGCGAGCATCCGGAAATCGTCCTTGAACTGGGTCTTGTCCATGGCGGCGGCGTATTTCTGGCGCAACTGGTCGAGACCGGCGCGGTCGTTGCCCAGCACCATGGCGGTGGCGATGTTGATCACCGCCCCCGCGGTCTCGGGCTCGACCGAATTGTCGGCGGTCGGGGCTTTCAGCGATTTTTGCAGGAGGGCTGCGACCGCGGACCAATTGTGGCTGCGCCAATAGATGTCGGCGCGCAGGCGGTCGGCGTCGGGGCTGTCGTCGCCGGCGAGGGTTTTCAGCGCATCGTCGGGCCGGGCCAGTTCGGATTCGGCCCGGGCGCGGAGCTCCGCCCGCTGCCGCTGCAGCTCGGCCGGCAAGTCGGCGGCGACCGGTTGGTCGAGGGCGGCGATCGCCGCCTCCGGCTTGTGGTCGAGGAGCCGGACCAACGCCAATTGAGTTGCGACCCGCGCCTGGTCGGTGCCGGACAGGCGGGTCTGGACCTGGTTTTCGAGGAGTGCCGCTGCGCGATCGAGCAGGTCGACCGAGACCAGCCGGTCCGCCAGCTTGCGGATGATGGCGTCGCCATCCGGCCCGGGCGGCGTCAATTCCTTGAAATCATCATAGAAGGCCAGCGCCTTCAGCGGCGGCACGGCATCGGCGCCGGGGCCCAGGAACATGCCCACGAAATACTTTTGCATCTGGTCGGCGGCGTCGCGCGCGAGCTTGGTGTCGGGAAAGGATTGGATGAGCTTGCGCAGAATGTCGAAGCCGGCCGGGTAGTCGCTGTCGTCGATATGGACATCGGCCAACTTGCGCAGCACCACCGCCTCGAAATCATCGCCGCGCCAGACGAAGCGGAGCCGGTCGAGGGCGGCGATCGTGTCGGGGGTCGACAGCGTCTTCTGGTCGTACTGGGTCACGGTCAAGGCGTAGGCCGCCTGGGCCCGGCCGAGATCGGCCTCGGGCGAGGCCGCGATTTCGGTCCACAGCGCCAGCGCCTTCTTCGTGTCGTTGCGGACGAAGGCGATCCGGCCCCGGAGCACGGTGGCGAGGTCGTACTCGCCCCGCGTCGGCTCGTCGGCCAGGACGGCGGCGGCCAGCGCGTCGGCGTCGTCTCTCTGGCCGGCCCGGAACAGCGCCTCGGCGAGCGTGAGCTCGAGCCGGCGGCGCAGCACCGGCGGATATGTGGCGAGCGCACTCTTGCCCTTGGCCCAGGCGGCGGCGGCGGCCGGCCAATCGGCCTGATCGGCGGCCAGGCGCGCCCGCCACAGCTCGGCATCGGGCCGGTCGTCGAGATCGCGGCCGCCGAGATCGGCATGGGCGGCATCGAGCCGTCCGGTCAGTTCCTCGGCCGCACCGCGGAGCGCGCGCACGACCGGCTCCTCGCCCACCGAGGGCGTATCGTGTTCGATCGCGTCGAGCACCCCGAGAGTCTCGGCCGCCATGCCGTTGGCGAAAAAGAATTTGGCGAGATCGAGCCGGGCGTTCGCCCGCTCCGGTTCCGGCGCCGCGGTGATCGCCGCCTGAAACGCCTGCTTGCGCTGGGTGAAATCGAGATTGTTCGGCCCTTGCCAATCGGCGAGCTTGAACAGCCCGCCGGGATTGCGGACGCCGCGGCGCAGCGCCTGGCGGTCGGAAGCAGACGAAAGCGACAGGCCGCCGGGTGCGGCGACCTCGACCTGCGCCGGCTTGGAGCGGATCACCAGCTGGTCGGCGACCGGCCGGAACGCCAGCCCCTGCGCCGTCGCGATCGCCCGGAAATCCGGATAGTCGCTGGTCTGTTCGACGCCTTGGCCGAGCTGCGGCAGCGGGACTGCGACCAGCACGTCGCCGGCGTCCGGATCGGTCATGCTGATCGGCCCGGCCGGTTCCAGCACCGGATAGATCAGCGACGCATTGGTGCCTTCGTCCTGGACCACGGCCTCGACCGGGGCATCGGGACGCTGGGCCCGGCTCTCTAGCGCGATGATCCAGCTGTTTCCGGCGCGGCGGACCACCGGATTGAATCCTGCCCAGACGGCGAGCCGAAGGACCGTGCCGGTGCGGCTCGGCAGCTGGGCGATCGTGGTCACGACCGACCAGTTCTCGGCTCGGAAATCGCTGAAATCCAGTTTCTGCGGCTGATCGAACACGATCCACACGGCATTGCCGCGGCGGAACACGGCCGCTGCCGTCGGAAGCTGCCAGTCGAAGCGGAGCGAGACGCCGTCTTCGATCAAGGTATAGCGGATCTCCAGCGGGTTGGCGCCGGCCCGCTCGCTCGCCCGGCCGAGCGTACCGGTGATCTCGGCAGAATTGGCCGGCTCCGGCGCCGGCGGTGCGGGAGACGGCCGCGCCGCCGCAACCGGCGTCGGTGCGGGCGCCGGCGGCGGTTCGGGTTGCGGCGGCGGGACCGGGGCGGCCGGTACCGGCGCCGGCGGCAGGACCGCGACGGTGATCCGGTTGCCGTCCCGGCTGGTCGCGAGATGCCGGTCGGGCGGCAAGGCCAGGCTGAGGCCGGATCCGTCCGCCTCGGCCGCGACCGGCCGGAATCCCGGAGGCAGTGCCGCCGCCAGCCGGGCGACATCGAACCGGCCGGGCTCGCTGAACCGGATCGTCCCGCGGCCGGCGGCCTCGGCCGTGGTGATGTCGACCGGCTTCTTCCAATCGAAGACCAGGCGTTGCGTCCGGTCGTGCAGGCTGGTCCGAACCGGGACCGCGGGCGGCGGCGCCGGCTTGGGGGCCGGGGGCGGCGCTGCCGGCTCGGGGACGGCGGAGGGCGCCGGCGGCGGCTGCGCCTGCTGCGCCAGCTCGGCGATGGATTTCGGCTTCGGCCGGTCGACGAGATCGACATAGAAGGTCTGGGCACCGTCCACGTCCTGATGCAGCACCACGGGCCGGAGCATCCGGGCGGTCAGCACCTTGCCGTCGGCGCCGAGCGCGATGTCGCCGAGATAGGCCCCGAGCTCGGCGCGCAGCCGGTCGAGCGCCGGCGCCACCGGCACCTGGAAGCGCAAGGTCAGGGTCGTGCCGTCGCTGGACGCCGTGAACGGGACGGCCTTGCCGCCGGAAGGGGCGGCAAAGACCATGCGGGCGAACCCTGCATGCACGGCCGCCCGGGTCTCGACCGGCACCGGCGCCGGATCCGCGGCTCGAACCGTCCCGGCCGGAAGAAGGAGCAGGAGCGCCAGGAGCAGGCTAAGGCGTGCCACGTCCCGCTCCCGCTGCGAGATCGTCGATTTCGACATCGATCCGGACCGCCGGCGGACCGCCCGGCAGATCGGCCGTGCCGCTGGCCGAGATCGGCCGAGCATAGCCGAGCCGCCGGAGCTCGGCCGCGACGGCCAGCCCCTTTTCCAGCGCGCGGCGCCAATCGGCCAAGGGTGCCGCGTGCGGCGAGGGGTCGGTGCCGCCATGAGCCAGGATCTCGATCCGATTGTCGAGGCCGGCGAGGAGCCGGGCCAGATCGGCGAGCGGCGGGGCCGCTCCGCCCGCGCCCGGCGGCAGCGTCAGCAGCACCGAATGTTCCTCGCGCGCGACCACCGCCCCGGCCAGCGCCGGAACATCCGCCACCAGCCGGTCGAGCAGCGTCGAGACGTAAGCCAGATCGTCCCGCGCCGGATTCGCCGGCGCCGGCGGGGCGACCGCGGGGGCGGCGATGGTGCGGCCGGTCAGATAGGCCGAGATCGGCTGAACCACGCGCTGCCAATCCTTCTGGTCGACCGAGGCCGTGGCGAAGACGAGCACGAAGAATGTCAGCAGCAACGCCAGCAGATCGGCGAAGGTGATCATCCAGCCGGGCGCCATGCCGGGCGGCGTTTCCAGTTCCGGATCGTCGAACTCGATCATGTCAATCGGCCTCGGCGCCGGCGCCGACCAAGGCGAAATCGAAGCGGATCGCCGCCCTGTCGCCGGGCTCGACGCCGATCGCCAGGGCATCGGCGGGGCAGCCGCGGGCGAAGAGCGCGGCAGCGAAACCGGCGATCCGGTCGCTCGCCAGATCTCCGCCGGCGCCCGGCACCACGGCGCGCAGAGTCAGGCGGAAATGCTGGCCGGGCAATCGGCGCTGCAGGAGCACGGCCAGCCGATCCATGATTGCCGCGGCCGCCGGCTGGAGCTCGCCGGTCCCGGGGCGAAAAACCTGTTCGGGCGCCAGATCGAGCTCCAGCAGCGTGCCTCCCGGTGCCGGATGCGGGCTCTCGGCGAGCGGGGTGAAGCCGCCGACGAGGGATCCCACGGCGCGGGTGAATCCTTCCGCCGTCGGATCGGCGTCGCTCGGGATGGGCCGGGTCAACAGGCCCAGACCGGACGGCAGCCGGCCGAAAGCGTCGTCGATGCCGATCAGCACGGCGTCGAGCCGAGGCTGATGCACTTGTGCGATCGAAAACAGCACGATGAAGAACACCAGCAGGAGCAGGAACAGGCTCACCAGAGTCGAGATCGCGCCCAGCGGCCGGCCGGAGGCGGCAGTCGCCGCTTCGTCTGGAATCATGGCGGGCCGCTGGCGCCGGAGGGGTCCCGGGCTGCGCGGCCGAGCCGCGTCACGCTAGAACAGCCCGGCCAAAATCGCGTCGATTTCGGCCTGGCTATTGGCGATCGCGGGCATTTGCGGTCCGTGCAGCAGCGTCTCGTCGCCTGTCGGCAGCGGTTCCGGCGGCGGCTCCGATTCGCGCGTGCCGAAGGCGGTGACCAGGCTGTCGATCTTGGTCTCGATGTATTTCAGGGCCTTGACCACCTTGGTGATGCGCTGCCCGGTAATGTCCTGAAAATTGCTCGCTTCGAAGATCCGGGTCACGGCGTCGGTGATCTCGGCGGCGGCCGCGGGCGGCAGGCTGGGCGCCAGCCGTTCCAGCGCCTCGGCCCGGTCGAGGATGGTGCTGGTGGCGTGCGCGGTCGCGGCGACGACGGCGTCGAGCTCGTCGGTCGCCATCGGGATGTGCTCGTCCTGGATGTCGTGCGGCCGGAGTGCGGCGATCTCGCGCTTGGCCGATTGGATGAAGCGGGCGAGATCTTCGAGCTCCCGATAGAGCTTGATGTCGGTCATGGTCATGGCGCCGGTGAGGCTCGAAATCACCTCCTCGACTGCTCGGGTGATCGCGGCCCGGCTCGCTTCCGGACGATTGCGGCGCAAGCCGTCGAGGCGGTGAGAGAGGCTGTCGGCGATCGCGGGCTTTGCCATTCGAGCATCCTGTCTTGCAATGGGCGGTGCGTGCCGGTCAGTTGGTCTCGAGAACGGGCGCTTGCTTGTGCTGGGCCAGCGCCGTGGTCACCGCCCGCGCCCGGTCGCCGTCGAGATGCGGCAGGATCGCGGCCACGGCCCGGTCCTTCATGCGCGTCAGAACCTGCATTAGCACGGGCTGTTCCAGCTTGTCGAAGATCAAGGCGGCTTCCTGCGGCTTCATCGCTTCGTAGATCCGGACCAGACTCTGCAGCCGCTGCTCTTCCTGCTCGTCGACTTTGCCCAGGGCCGCGTCGAGCTGGGCCTGCATCTGCTGCAGCCGGTCGATCTTCTCCTGGACTCGCTGCTCGGTCGCCTTCAGCAGCAGCTCGCGCTGGTCCATTTCTTCGCTGCGCTGATCGAGTTCGGCCCGGCGCTTGGACAGAGTCTGCAGGAGTTCGACTTCCGAGGGCGAGAATTTCTGCGCCGGGCCGGTCGGTTTGAGCGGATCGGGAAGTCCCGCCGGTGCTGCCGGCTCGGCCGGTGCGGCCGGTGCGGCCGGTGCGGGTGCAGCGGCCGGCGGCGGGCTGTTCTGGGCGAAGGCGGCGCCGGCATCGTGCCAGACGGCACCCAGCCTGACGGTCAGCATCAGGACCGCGGCGGCGATGAGGAACTTCAGCAAGCGATTGAGGACGGGCATGGATCTCTATCTCCGGCCTTCCAAGGCGCGCAGCAGCTCGCGCTCGGCCCGCGATTGCGGTGCGGCGCGCTCGGCTTCGGCCGGCGGGGTTGCTTGGGGGGGCCGCGGCGGCTGCGCCGCTTCGGCTTGTTTCAAGAGGCTGGCGAGGCGGCTCTGCACGCCCTTGGCGTCGGCGGCCGGCGCCTCGGGCTCGGGGCGCGGCCGGCGCCGCTGCTCGCGCTGAGGCTGAGGCGGCGGCACCTCGGCCGGGCCGGAACCGTCGCGCTGCGCCTTCAGCGCCGCCTCCAGCCGGTCGGCCGCGGCATCGGCCTTCTCGGTGATGAACAGGAGATCGGCTTTCAGCCCCTGTGCCCGTTCGACGATTTCGTGGAGCGACCTTCCGGCGTCGGCCGCACCCAGGCGCAAGCCGCCGACGGCGTCGTCGGCCTGCTGCGTCGCCTTCTGCAGGCCCTTGATCATGTCCTGCAAGTGCTGGCGATCCTCGCGCAGCACGGCGAGGCGGCGGCTGAGCCGCACGGCATAGGCGATGGTCGCGATCAGCAGGCTCGCGACGATCAGATCGAGCAGCAGCGACCAGATGATCATCGATCCTGCTTCTTCTCGACTTTTTCTTCGATTCGCACGGCGATGTTGCCGCCCTTGCGGCCCATCTTGCCGTGGAACATGAGAAGGTCGCCGCACAGGAGCTCGACATCGGAGTTGGGCGTGGCGCTGAGCGGCAGCCGGGTGCCGACCTTCCAGCCGAGCACGTCTTTCAGGGTCAGGTTGAAATCGTCGAGCACGGCGCGGATCTGGACGTTGGTGTGCCAGAGTTCGCCGGCCAGATGCGTCTCCCAGATCGAATCCCGGCCGAATTTCTCGCCCATGAACATCTGCAGGAGCAGTTCGCGCACCGGCTCCAGCGTGGCGTTCGGGAACAGGAGTTCGAGCCGGCCGCCGCGATCCTCCATGTCGATGCGCAGGCGCGCGACGATCGCGGCATTGGCCGGCCGGGCGATGGTCGCGAAGCGCGGGTTGATTTCCAGCCGCTCGAAGCGGAAATCGACCGGGCTCAAGGGATCGAAGGCAGCCGAGAGATCGCCCAGCACGACCGTGACCAGGCGCTCGACCAGATTGCGCTCGATCGTGGTATAGGGCCTTCCTTCGATCCGCATCGCCGCGGTGCCGCGCCGGCCGCCCAGGAGCACGTCGACGATCGAATAAATCAGCGCCGAATCGACCGTGAGCAGCCCGTAATTGTCCCATTCCTCGGCCTTGAACACGCTCAGCATGGCCGGCAGCGGGATCGAATTCAAATAATCGCCGAACCGGGTCGAGGTGATGCTGTCGAGCGAGACCTCGACATTGTCCGATGTAAAGTTGCGCAGGCTGGTCGACATCATGCGCACGAGCCGGTCGAAGACGACCTCGAGCATGGGCAGGCGTTCATAGGAGACCAGGGCCGAATCGATGATGGCGCGGATGCCCGAAGTGTCGCGGTCGCGGGTCGCACCGTCGGCGAAGCCCAGCAGGCTGTCGATCTCGTTCTGGTTCAGGACCCGGGTCGAGGTCGCCTCGGCGCCGGCAATATCGGCCTCGCCGTCCGCGGCCGCCTCTTCGCCGCCGGCCATGGCGGCCCATTCGGCCGCCATCCGTTCCTCTTCTTCCTTGGAGATCTCCGACATGCTCCGCTTTCGCCTTTCTCTGCCGAGCGATCCCTATTGCACCAGCATTTCCTGAAACAGCACGTCGTCGATTTTGGCCGGCGAGACCGCGGCGTTGATCCGCAGCAGCAGTTCCTCGCGCAGGCGATAGAGCCCGGCCGAGCCTTTGAGATCCTCGAGCCGGAGTTCGCGCAGATAGGTCTGGAAAGTGTCGATCACCCGCGGCTGGACCGACTGGATCTTGGGAATGTCGGCCGTGTTCTCGATCTGCAGGCTGACCTTGAGCTTGAGGAAATTGCTCTTGCGCCCGCCGGTATTGAGATTGACCAGAAGGTCCGGGATGCCGTCATAGAAGATCGCCTCCCTGGGCGGCGCCGGCGGGCCGTCGGCCTTGGCCGTCTGCTCGTGCTTGCCCAGCAGAGTCTGGGCGATGCCGGTGAAATAGAGCCCGGCCCCGGCCGCGGCCAGCAGCAGCACCGGCACGGCGATGAACAGCAGCAGGCGGCCCTTGCCCTTCTTGGCCCCGGCGTCCATCGTCTCGTCGCTCATCGCTCGAACCTCGCCTCTCTCGCCGTTCCGGAGAGATCCCGGGAGCCGCACGCCGACCATGCAGGAGCCGGATTAAGATCTGGTTTAGCGATGAAATTCCGGGCATTTGCGCGAATCCGGCGTAGGCGGGCAAAACCGCGAGTATCCGGCCAAACTCCCTCCCCGCCCCGAGGGGCGGAGAGGGAGATCGTCATCAACGTACCCAGAGTTGTGCCCCGCTCGCGGTCCCGCGCGGGCGTTCGGCCCGGCTCCGGCGCTTGCCCGCCGCTCGCCGCAGCCTATACTGATCCGCGAGGGCGGAAGATCTGCGGGGGACGCGGCATGGTCGAGATCCTGGTCCGCGGCGGCGACGCCGAGACGGCGGTGCCGGCGGGGAGCGTGCGCGTTGTCCGAGACAGATCGGGTGCAATTCGGGCGCTGGATCGCCAGCTACCACGCGCTGGCCGTCCAGACCAGCAGCGACGAGGGCCGGCTCGAACTCGGCCGCGAGATCCATGATTGGCTCGACGGCTCCGAGCGTTGGCCGACCGACACCTTCTCCCGCCCCTATTGCACCAGCACTTCGCGAAACAGAATATCCGCCACCGGCAGCGGTGCCAGGGCCGTGTTCAGGCGGGTCAGCAGTTCGGCGCGCAGATGCTGGATCTGGGGGACGCCGGTCACGTCTTCGACCTTGAGCTGGCGGACATAGACCTGGAACACGTCGAGGACGCGCGGGAGATGGGCCTGGATCTGCGCCTGTTCGTCCTTGTCGTCGAGGACGAGGCTGACGGCGAGGGTGATCGTGTGGTTGCCGGAGCGGTTGCGGTTGTCGAGAGTCACCAGAATGTCGGGCAGATCGCAAAAGGCCCGATCCTCGGGCTTGATCACCTTCTTCGCCGCCGGCTCCGGGGATGCCGCGCCGAGCCCGATCAGCTGCTCGAGGGGCGCGCGGAAAAACAGGCCGGCTACGGCACCGCCGGCGAGCAGCAGCAAAATCACGAGAAGGAGAATGATCCGGCCCGGCCGCATGGGTTCCTGCTCGTCTCGACGGATTGGCCCCGCGGCCGACCCGCTCTCCGCTCGCGCGCGGGGCGCGGGGGTAGCGACGGCCGCCGCGGAGGCGATCGTGGCAGGTCGGTCTGAAGGCTCTGCTAATTCCCGGCGATTCGACGAGTCGCTGGGGCCGAGTCGCCGCCGGAGGGACGGAATTGTCGCTCGCCCGGACGGAGGTTACGGCCTTCGAATGCTCTTTGCTCGCGATGGAAGCGGAAAGCCCCTCTTCCGCAATGCGGGAGAGGGAGGGGCCCGCGCCAGCGGGAGGGTGAGGGTTTCCGCCGCCGGGACGAGGGCCCTCGACAGGTCCGCCGGGTACCTCTAACGGTCGGAAAACGCTGCGATGTGCACATCCGATCGCCGAGCGGGGAGGTGCCCCGGCACGAACCCTCACCCTCCCACTGCGTTGCAGTGGGCCCCTCCCTCTCCCGCAATGCGGGAGAAAGGCTGAATTTGTTTGTGACGGCTTAAAGATTCCTATTGACAAGAGGGAATGCCCCTCTCATTATCCGCTCGCAATCAAGCCGGACCTCGGGGCCGCATCAGGCACCGACCCCGCATCCCCCTTCAGACCGAGGAGCCAGGAAATTTCCGCCGACGCGCCCGAGACTAATCCCAGCGGCCAGGCCGCGACCGGTCCCGGTCGCGATCGCCCGGATGCAGGCTCGGGCGATCCGCGGACCGAGCGGCAGTTGCGCACTCTCGACGAGCTGACCGAGATGGGGATGGTTCTGACCCGTGCGACGTATGCCGAGGCCCTCCGGGAACTGGGCGAGCGCGAACGAGAAGCCCGGGATCCGGCGGCCGAAGCGGCGCCGGTGCCGCAAGCTTCCCTCCGGACCCAGCCCGCGGCCGAGCCCGCCCGGCCGAAACCCGCTCGCACCGAACCGGCCGAGCCGCGGCTGCCCCGGTTCAGGGAGCCGTCGGCGACCCGCGATCCGCGGGTGATCTTCACCATGCTCTCCGCCGAACTGCGCCAGATCATAGCGCTCCAAGTCTGGATCGCCGGCGGCGGCGGGCCGCGGACCGAGGCCAAGGCCAAAACTCATGCCAAGGGCAAGAGCCCGGCCGAAATCGAGCGCAAGCGCCTGATCCGGCGGCTGCTCGACGAGTGCCTGGTGTTCACCATGGCCAAGCTCTACAACGACATGGACGGGCTCGAACTCGACTATGTCCGCGGCATGATCGACAAGCGGGTCGAAGATCCCGAAATCCTCGGCGATCTGATGACCAAGCCGATCAGCGTCATGGTCGACAAGCTCGCCCGTGAAATCGACATGCCGGCCGATTGGCGGCTCTGGGAAGAAGAGGATTGGGCCAAGGAAGAAATCCGGACCAGGCCGCCGGGATCGGGATATCTCGATTTTCCCTTCAGTCCGGAACGAGAGCACGAGTTCGACATGGTCTGGGACTGCGATCCGCCGTTCGGCTCGATCGGAACTTTCGACCCCAAGCCCAACCCGAGGGGATATTTCGCCCGGCCCGGGCCGAACCGCCGGCCGCTCTGACCAGCGGGCGCCGAGGTCCGGTGCCCGAAATTCCGATCCCGCCGGGTCGAGCGGTGCCGCCCCGACGGCACCCTCGAATCGCGTCGGGAGGCCCTGTCCCAATGGAAAATCCTCACGGTTCGGTCTTCGATGGCCCGGATGTCGCCCCAGCGCAGCTCCTGGCCGGCGAGAACGGAGCGGAGGAGCAGGGGGGCATGAGATCTCCCGCGAGGGCGACAGGATCGGGTTCCCCCCGAAACCGGTTTGCGCCGCCGGTCGAGAGCGGCTCATACTGTCGCACGGGCGGCACTCCGACATTCGGAAGGTCGAGAGCATGGCAGAAGATGTCGAGCATAACGATCCCGCAGCAGCCGAGCGAGCCGGCGACGAGGCTGCAGCCGCCGGCCGGCCGGCCTTGGCGCTCTACCAGAACGCGCTGCAGCGCCTGATCGCGGCCGACGAGCGCGGCGATGTGACCGACAGAATGGCATGGATGCACGATTACCAGCGGGTCGCGACCAAGATCAACAGCTCCTCGTGGAGCGGCCTCGCCGGCCGAGGAAGGCTGGCCGACGCCGCCATCCTGTTGACGCCGCAGGCCTCCCGCACGGTCGGCATGGGGTGGTACGCGGCCCACGGCTACAAGATCGAAGCCTTGGCCGACGAGGCGGCGGCCAATGGCGATCGGCGCGGGGCGCTGGTGCTCTACTGGGCGGCGGTCGAGAGCTATCTCCTCTACTCGGTCTTCCCCGCGCACGGAGACTCGGAACATGTCGGCTATGAAAATGCCGAACGCGTGCTGGCGAAGATCGAAGCGCCCGGCTCGACCGCGCCGGCATGATGCCGGTCGGAGATGGGCCCATTACACCGAATTCACCCGATTGCAGAGCTGCTGCCTTCGCTATCGGATTGTCATCGGTCTAACCACGCTATATACACACCCGGCCATTCCAAGCCGGGCCAGATCAGAAGCCGGCAGCGCCCTCGCCCCGATCCGCCGCGGCCGCGGCTTCCTCCGACTTCGATCCTGGACATGAGCGACTACGACAAGATCCGTACCAACATGGTCGATAGCCAGCTTCGCCCGAACAAGGTCAACGACCCGGCCCTGCTCGACGCGTTCCTGGCGGTCCACCGGGAAGAGTTCGTGCCGGCGGCGCTGAAAGGGGCCGCCTATGTCGACGAGGATCTGCCGCTCGGCGGCGGGCGCTATCTGTTGGAGCCGATGGTGCTGGGCCGCCTGCTCCAGGCGGCCGCGATCGGGCCGGCCGAAATCGTGCTGGAGATCGGCTGCGCCACCGGCTATGCGAGCGCCATCCTCGGCCGGCTGGCGCGGAGCGTCGTCGCCATCGAATCCGACCCCGCCCTGCTGCGCCGGGCCAGAGCCAATCTCGCCGGAATACGCAACATCACCCTGTTCGAGCAGGTTCTGGATCGCGGCTATGCCGAGCGGGCGCCTTACGACGTGATCCTCGTCGGGGGGGCCGTCGTCGAGGTGGGGCCGGCACTGCTCGACCAGCTCGCCGAGGGCGGCAGGCTGGTGACGGTGATCGAAACCCGGCCCGGCCGGCTCGGCGGCGCCGTCCTGCTCGAACGCGGCCCGACCGGCGTCTCCCGCCGCCTCCTGTTCGAGACCGGCGTCCATGCCCTCCCGGGTTTCCGGCCCGAACCCAGCTTTGCATTCTGAGTCGGAGCCGATCATGACCGATCGCCCGCTCCAGATCACGGTGCAGGATCTGGCTCTCTGGCGCCGCGAGAAGCGCGAGATCGCGCTCCTCGATGTCCGCGAGCCGTGGGAACTCGAAATCTGCGGCTTGGCCGGAGCCCTCTCGATCCCGCTGCAGAGCCTGCCTCAGCGCACCGGCGACGTCCCGTCGGACCGGGTTCTGGTCGTCTTCTGCCATCACGGCATGCGCAGCCTGCACGCCGTCAACTGGCTGCGTCGGAACGGCTTTGCCGATGCGGTCAATCTCGACGGCGGCATCGATGCCTGGGCCCGCGAGATCGAGCCGTCGATGGAGGTATATTGATGGCGAAGCGGCCGATCCCGGCGCTGTCCGTGCTCGTTCGGGCGATCCTGGTCGCCGGCGTTGTTCTCGTGGCCGCGGGACCCGCCCGGGCCCAGACCTTGCAGGACGCGCTGGCCGGCGCCTATAACGCCAATCCCCAGCTTCAGTCCGAACGGGCGACCTTGCGGGCCACCGACGAAGGAATCCCGCAGGCGCTGGCCAATTGGCGCCCGACCGTCCAGGTCACGGCCAGCGAGGGGATCAATCACGAAGCGATCCGGCAGGATTGCGACAAGATTCTCGAAGGTGAAAATCTCTGCACCGGCAGTCCCAATTCGGTCGCGCAAAAGCTCGCCTTCGCGAGCACGGGCCAGTTGCCGCTGACCAACAATCTGCTTTCGGAAAATCTCTCGCCCCAGACCTATGGTCTCAGCATTTCCCAGCCGCTCTACCGCGGCGGCAGAACCGAGGCGCAGACCGAGCAGGCGACCAATCTGGTCCGCTCGGAACGGGCCCATCTCCTCTCGGTCGAAGAAAGCGTGCTGCTCGCCGCCGCCACCGATTACATGAACGTCGTCCAGGCCCAGGCGACCGTCGATCTCAACATCAACAACGAACAGGTGTTGCGCCGTCAGCTCGAAGCGGCCCAGGACCGGTTCCGGGTCGGCGAGGTGACCCGGACCGATGTCGCCCAGGCCGAGGCGGCCTACGCCTCGGCGATCGCCTCGCGCCAGGCGGCCGAGGGCGCTCTGCAGATCGCCCGCTCCGCCTATGAACGCGATATCGGCCAGGCGCCGGGCAAGCTCGCTCCGCCGAACGGCGTGCCGGAGCTGCCGACCAGCCGGGACGCAGCGACCAGCTTGGCCCTGGAGGCCAATTACGATGTGATTTCCGCGCAATTCGCCCAAGAGGCGGCGGAAGACAATGTCCGCCTGGTCCGCGGCCAGCTGCTGCCGACCTGGACGCTCAACGCCACCATCCAGCGGGCCAAGGAAACCGGATCCCCCGGCCAGACGGTCGACGATATGCAGCTGACCACTCAGCTGACGGTGCCGCTCTACGAAGGCGGTGCGATCTACTCGCAATCACGCCAGGCGCAGCAGACCGTGGCGCAGCGGCGCGGCCAACTCGACACGGCCCGGCTCGCCGCCTCGCAGCTGGCCGCCCAAGCCTGGGAGCAGCTCCAATCCGACCGGGCCCAGATCACCTCGCAGCTGTCGCAGATCAAGGCCAACGAGATCGCGCTCGACGGTGTCCAGCAAGAGGCGTCGGTCGGCTCGCGCACGGTGCTCGATATCCTCAATGCCGAGCAGACCCTGTTCCAGGCGCGAGTCAACCTCGTGACATCCCAACATGACGAAGTGGTCGCCGAGTTCACCCTGGCCTCCGCTCTCGGGCGGCTGACGGCGCGGCAATTGAACCTGCCGGTGCCTTATTATGAACCGCAGGAGCATTTCGACGCAGTCCACGACAAGTGGTTCGGCTTCGGCGACGACAAGTGAACCCGGGCGCCGCCCTTGCGGGCGGCAACGGAACGCTTGGCTTTCGCAGTCCGGGCCGGCTAAAGTCCGGCACTGTTCTCGAAGCGGGTGCTAGGCTGATGTCCGAGGCAAAAGGCCAACAGGAACCGTCGATGGAGGAGATCCTCGCCTCGATTCGGCGGATCATCGCCGAGGACGGCGATACGGCGAAGCCGGCGATCGATCTCGGAACGGCAGCGCTTCCTTCCGTCGAGGAGGAGATCCTGGAATTGACCGAAGTGGCAGCGGACGAGCCCGAACCCTACGCCGAACCCGAGCCCTATGCCGAACCCGAGCCGGAGGCGTATCGGCCGCCGCCCAAGCCGCGCCGGGTCGAGGCGCCTGTTGCCGACGACGAGCCGCTCGTCTCGGCCAGTTCGGCAGCGGCGTCCTCGGCAGCCTTCGCCGAAATCACCACTCGGCTGCGCGAGCGGCGCAGCGGCGAGCTGTTCCTCGGCAACGGCGCCGTAACACTCGAAGAGATCGTCCGGGACCTGCTGCGGCCGCTGCTGAGCGAATGGCTCGACGCGAATCTCCCGCCGCTGGTCGAACGGCTGGTCCATGACGAGATCAAGCGACTCGCCCGCGACGCGCTGTGAAGGCGGATCGGCCGACGGCCCGACCCGGTTCGCCATGGCCACCGCAACGTCGTCCGGCACCAGCACCCACTCTCCGCCATCCGGCGGAGCTTATCGAGGCCGGGCTGGTGTCGCCGGAGCGGCTGGCCGAGCTCGACCGGGTCGGCCGCCGCTACGCCATAGCCATCACGCCTGCGATGGCGGATCTGATCGACCCGGCCGATCCCGCCGATCCGATTGCCCGGCAGTTCGTGCCGAGTGCCGCCGAGCTCAGGCATCTGCCGGGAGAATCCGCCGATCCGATCGGCGATCGCCTGCACAGCCCGGTCAAAGGGATCGTCCATCGCTACCCCGATCGGGTGCTGCTGAAGCCGTCGCATGTCTGCCCGGTCTATTGCCGATTCTGCTTCCGACGCGAAATGGTCGGGCCGGGCGCCGAGGCGCTCGGCGCAGACGAGTTGGCCCGAGCTTATGCCTATATCCGCGATCGTCCCGAAATCTTCGAGGTCGTGGTCACCGGCGGCGACCCGCTGATGCTGGCGCCGCGCCGCCTGGCCGAGATGGTGGCGGCTCTGTCGGCGATCGGGCATCTGGGCGTCATCCGCTTCCATTCGCGTGTGCCGATCGTCGATCCGGAGCGGATCGATGCCGCCCTGGTGTCTGCGCTGGAGAGCGAGAAGGGCGTGTTCGTCGTGCTCCACGCCGACCATCCGCGCGAGCTGACGGCGGCCGCCGCCGCCGCGATCCGCCGCCTGAACCGGGCGGGGATCGCACTCCTCAGCCAGAGCATGCTGCTCAAGGGTGTGAACGACGACCCGGCGACGCTCGAAGCGCTGTTGCGCCGGCTCGTGACTTTGCGGGTCAAGCCCTATTATCTGCATCAAGGCGATCTGGCCCCGGGCACGGCCCATTTCCGCACGACCATCGAAGCCGGGCAGGCGGTCGTCGGTGCCCTTCGCGGCCGGGTCTCCGGCCTCTGCCAGCCTTGCTATGTCCTCGATGTGCCGGGCGGCTGGGGCAAGGTCCCGATCGGGCCCAGCTACCTCGAGCGCACGGATGACGGCAGTGCCTGGCTGGTGACCGACTACCGCGGCGTCGTCCACCGCTATCAATCCTTAACCGATTGATAAAGGCTGATACGCTAGACTGCAGGACGGGTCGCCGGGGTCGGTCGCCCCGCTGGTGCAGCGGAGCGATGCTGCGACGAGGTCCAGACCCGTTCGGGTGAACGATGCGCAGGCGGTACGATCCCCAGGCTCCACGGACATGACCGGCCGAACCGGCAGCGCCCTGCTGCCGGCGACCTACGAGGAGCGCGGTGCCGTCGTCCCGTTCACGACACCATCCCTTTCCCTCTCGCGCGTCCGCCGGGATGCGCGGCAACGCCTGATCCTCCTCATGCCGAATTTCGGCGGCACCGAGGGCGCCTTCGTCGTCCCCTGGAATGCAGTCGGCGAAGTGGCGACGATGTCGGTCCATGATCGGGCTCTGCATGAAGAGATCGAGGCGGCCGAAGCGGTGACGCCGGAGCAGCTGCGCGGCTGCGCCCTGCGGATCGGTCAGACCGGGATGGCCGGGCCGATCGTGGCCGAGGCCTCGCGCCTCGCCATCGACACCGAGAAACGCCGACTGATCGAGCTCCATATGCTGCTCGTCATCGCCTTGCTGAACGCCCTGGGCCTCGCGACCGAAGAGATGCTGGCCCTCGGTCCCGGGACCGAAGCCTGGCGGCTCAAGACCAAGGCGCTGCTGGTCCAGGCCGGCCAGCGGATCGGCATCGAGGTCGCCGACATCCAGACGCGCCTCGCGGCGCTGGCCCGAGTCTTGACGCCGCTCGGCCTGTCCGCCGGCCGACAGGACGGCAGGCTGCGCAGCCTCCTCCACGGCTTCGCCGATTTCCGCGACACCATCACCGAATGGAGCCGGGCCGAGAAATCGGAATTGGCCCACTTCGCCGGATTTGCCGGATTCGTCGCCGACGACACGCTGAGAGCGGCCGACCGGCTGTTCCGGCAAGTGGACGGCGGCGTGCGCGACATGGTGTCGGTCATCCGTGATTGGAACACCCGAGCCAAGGCCGTGGTCGGCTCGGCCGGCAAGCTCTGCTGGTTGCTCGACGGCTGGGACTTCATCTTCGTCTTCTGGGAGCAGGTCCAGAACGACCCGATCGAAATACAGCGCGAAGCCGTCGGCCGGATCATCCGCGTCTTGCCCTTGATCCCGTGCAACGAGACCGAGGGCCCCCGGGATGAGTTGGAGCAGCGGCAGCAGCAGCTGCACGGCCGGCAGCTGCAGGCCAACGCGGATTGGCGCCGCGTCCGGTCCGATCTGGATCTGACGGCCCGGATCGAGGCGGCCAAGGCCAGAGTCGTGGCGCGGTGAGCCCGGCGCCGCTCCTCCATTTGTTCGATCTCGAACACCCGATCGACGAGATTTCCGAGGCGAAGTTCCGCGAGATCGCACTGCTGCTCGAAGAGTCGCGGGACCAGCCCGAAATCCAGACCATCATGGAGCGGATTCGGCCACGGCTGAAGCGGATCCGGCCGCTGCGCAAACCCAATCTCCAGCGTCTATTCTATCTGCCGTTCGAGGATTTGCTGAGGAACGAGGCCGGCAAGGCGGAAGACGGCCGGGTTCGACGAGCCGCCGCCCAACTCGCCTGGGATTTCATCCTGGCCAAGAACGACGATGGCGAGCGCCGGATCTACAAGGTGATGACAGCCCGGCTGCGCGGGCTCGACGCCGGCGACACGAGCGGCCAGAGCGTGCTCGCCCGCCGGCTGTGGCCGCCGGCGGCTCTCCTGCTCGACGAAGCCGCCATCAACGCCGCGACCAACCGGGCGATCCGCCAGGATCTGATCGGCGAGGAAATCGAGCTGATCGACGACATCCGTCAGATCGTTCGTCTGCTCGCCGTCGGGCACGAGATCCAGCTGCTGAAACAGGCCTTGCCGCCGAAGCCCATTCGCGGGCTCGACATCTCGCAGATGGCGTTGATCCGCCAGACGGTGGCGAACGCCCATGACGGCAAGCCCGACCGGGCCTATGCCATGCTGCTGGCGGTCATGGTCCGGATGTCGGCACCGGCCGAGTTCCTGCGCCGGATCATGCACCTCAATCTCGACCTGCCCGGCCCGATCAAGCTCACCGTCTTCGCCCGGCTCGGACGATGCGTCCTGGCCGAGATGGACGGGCAGGCGCGCGCGCTCGCCGGCCAGGCGAGCGACGACTTCACCAGCCGGGTCGATCGGGCGCAGCGCCTGGTCGTGGAATTGACCGCGGCCGATCAGGTGCTGCGCGACACCGACCCGACGACCAAGCAGCAATTGGCCCAGTTGCACGGCTCCGCCGAGGCGGCCTGTGCCAAATTGGTCAACGAGGCATCCGCCCAGGTGCGGGCAACCCTCGCCCTCGGTGCCGCGGCACCGCTCGCCGATCTGGTGGCGGCCGAGACCGCCCTGACGGCCTTGCGCAAATGCCAACCCTTCGCGCGCCAGGTGGAACTCGACCGCACCGTCAATCAAATCCTGTCGGCTCTCATCCGCGAACTCAAGATCAAGGCGATCCAGCGCTTCGAAGCCCGCGCCGCTGCGAAACCGGCCGAGCGGGCGACCCTCGAGCGCGACCTCTTCTGGTGCGTACGGATGCTCGAGCTGGCGGGCGACCCGGAGGATGCCGACCGGATCCGGCTGGAAACGATGAAGGCGCCGCGGTGAAGACCCCGGCGGGGGAGATGTGCCGCCCGCGCTGCTCGCGTCGCCCTTCCCATCCTGATCCCAAACCGGTCTTCGGCCGACCCGCCCTCCCTCGAACTGCTCCCTCGAGTGGGGCAGGCGTCTCGCCCGCCCGCCGGCGCCAGCCGGCATCTCTCTCCCGGCGAAATCCATCGCCAGATAGGCCATTGCCGCCTCCGCCGGCAGGCGGGCGAGACGCCCGCCCCAGTGCCGAACCCTACAGATTTGCTGACACAAGTCGCTCGGCCGTTCCCGCCGCGATCACGGCGGGTCGCTGCCGGTGGCCGGGGTTTCGAACGGCGGCTTCTCTGCCGCCGGCGGGGCAGCTTGGTCGGGCCGCTCGTCGGGGCGGTAGTCCCGGTAGGGCGAGTCCGGCGGCTTGGTCCGGGCTTCTTCGATTGCCCAATCCTCGTCCGCCCAGAGGCTCCAATCGACTGCGACGCCGAGATCCGCACAGATTGCGGCGATGATCGCGCCGAGCGGGCGATCACCGACGAGATCCTCGAAAGCCTCTTCGTCGTCGAGCCGTTCGCGCAGATCGTTGCGGATCGACTCCTTCGCAGCTTCGGAGTCCGGCTGATCTGCGATCGCCTCTTCGACGATGCGTCCGATTTCGGCGCGCCTCCGGCGCTGCCGCTGGGATTGGTCGCCGGCCGCCGGCTTCGCTTCGCCGGCTGGTGCCGGCGCGGCCGAGTCGTTCCGGCGGCTCCGGCCCCGGGATGCCGCCTTCTCGTCCCGCGCCCTCCCCCTTTCGAAGAAGTGCTCTTCGAGCGCCCAGCACCGGCGCACCGCGCGGGCGATGCGTTCGAAGATGAGCCCGATATCGGTACCGCCCCGGCCGAGGAACGTCGCTTGCGCCGCGGCCAGTTCCATGACCGCCCGTCCCGGATCCACGCGGCCGGTCATCATCTCGTCGACCGTGGCATGGGCGAGATTGGCTTGCGACTCGGCCTGGGACTTGAGCGCCTTGGCGATATCCATCCCGATCCCGGCCAACTCCTGGAGCGCGCGCGAGCGCCTTTCGGCGAAACCGGGATCCCGGCCGCCCGCGCCGCGGGCGCGCGCATCCGACTGGACCCTGTCGGGATCGTTCGGCGACGCCTCGTCGGGCGGGGAGGGGAGATAGGAGATGTTCATGGGATATATCATGAACAATCATGGTGCTCGATTCAAGCCCTTTTCGCGCGGCTCGCAAAATTTTTTTCAGACGAGCGCGACGCCGACGAGTTCGAGGCCGCGTGGGGACGACGGCGTAAATGGCGGCGGTCGCTGCGGGGCGACCGGACTGGGCCGTCAGCGGACGGTCGGTTCTCGGGCACCAAGTGGCGAACAGGTGCCTTCCCGTCGACTGCTTATTGCTCGACCGCTTGCTGAGCTACATCAAGGCGCTTGGCGAGAGGGCGGCCAGTTCGCCGGGGGTGGGCGCAGTCGGGGCGTGGCTTCCCGCGTCCTTTGGGTTATGGTGTTCTTGTAAGACGCATTCGTAGCAGCAGATTGTAGATGCTCAAGGATCACCGCTTATACGAACTGAGCGACGCCGAATTCGAGGGCCTCGTGCTCCAAATTTGCGTGCGCTGGCTCGGCCAAGGTGTGACCCCATTCGCTCCTGGAAGGGATGGTGGAAGAGACGCGAAATTCCACGGCACTGCCACTTCCTTCCCAAGCTCCACCGCCCCCCACGTCGGCCACTTCGTTGTACAAGCAAAGCACGTGAATGAGCGTGATCGATCATGCTCAGACGCAGATTTTGCGAGGCTCCTCAAGCGTGAGTATCCCAAGGTGAGACGCTTGTCTTCGGCAGGCTTGTGCGATCACTATCTTGTCTTCACCAACCGGAAGCTCACGGGCGGGGCCGACGAGAAGCTCATCAGGGAGCTGCACAGCCTTGGTCCGAAAACTGCATACATTGTGGGCGTTGAGCGGTGCCATCTCGCCATCGATAGTTACCCGGAAATCCGCGACACTCTCCCGAACCGCAATGACACCGTGCCTTTTCGGTTCAATCCAGACGAGCTGAAGGAAGTGATTGGGGCGTTGCACGATTATGTTGCTAGTGGGGCCGCCAAAGCCTTCGACAGCGCAAGCGATTTCGAGAAGATAAAACTTCGGGACGAGAAGAACACCATAAACGGACTCTCGGAGGGTTACTACCGAGAGATAATCGTCGCTGATTCCATGCCGCATTTTGGCAGAGTGGAGAGTTTCCTGAAGAATCCTCGCAACGCCGACCTGAAATCGCTTTATCATGACGCGGCAGATGAGTTAAAGCAAAAGATTTTGATTAACCGCGAACATTTTCTCACTTTCGATAGTGTGTTTTCGTTTCTATACGAAGAAATTCAGAAGGAGAGATTAATTTTGAGAGGCAAGCGGCGCATGATTAGCGTCCTTCTGCATTATATGTACTGCAACTGCGACATTGGTTCGAAGCATCCACCGATCGAACTGGCGGTAACCGATGCTGACACCTAAGAAGCATCTTAATCTCGACGTGTCGGTAATGAGGGTCGCCACGATAATATTGCGCGAGCTGAACCGCTCCGGCACGATAGAGCCTGGAACAGTACAGGGTGCACCGCGAAATACCGGTGGTGACCGCCGAAGCCGTGGCGTCGTCGAGCTTGAAAAGCTGCGGCGTGTTGTAATCAAGCGCGTAGGAGCCGATGGTGATCTATCTTTCATGCCCGCGCTAAGCTTTCTTTATCTCCTGGGGCGACTTGAATATCACCTAAAAAACGACACGATAGAATATCGGGCGGGCTGAGATGCAAATCAGACGAATATATTCGAATAAGCCGAAAATTTTTTCCCCGATTAATTTCAATTGCGAAGAAAACGCAATCCTACCCAATATTGTATATGGTGAGGTGCGCCACCCATCTGACCGGAGACGCGATTCCCATAATTTAGGTAAGACGACGCTGCTGCACCTGATCGACTTTCTCCTCCTAAAGGCGACGTCCCCCGAACATTTCCTTGTGCGGAATAGAGAGCGCTTCGAGGATTTCGTGTTCTTCATCGAGCTAGCGCTGCGCGCCGGCGATTTTGCGACTGTGCGCCGAGGAGCAAGCAACCCGAACCGCGTCGCCATGACGCGTCATCTGGACGGTGGCTTGGAACTTGCCGAAGCCCATGACGATGCGTGGGACCATACAGACCTATCCCGTGACGACGCCTTGTTGCTCCTCGACGGGTGGCTCGATCTCACAATTCTGAAGCCATACAACTTTCGGAAAGCTATAACCTACTTCCTGCGTGCTCAGGGAGATTACGGCGACGAACTTCAGTTACAGAAATTTAGCGCTGGTAAGGATCGGGACTGGAAACCGTTTGTCGCACACCTCTTTGGTTTCAACGAGACCCCGGTATTCCGGAAGTACGAGCTGGACGAAAATATCGCCAAGATCAAGTCGCAGCTGGCCGAGCGGCAGGCTGAAGTCCAATTTAAAGAGGATCAATTGCCGGAGCTGACCGCCCGGTTGTCTGTGTTGCAGCAGCAGGTCGATGAGTCGGATAGGGCTCTCAACGCGTTCGAGTTCGACGATGAAGAGCGCCGGATGATGAAGGAGCTTGTGGAATCCATAGAGGTGGAGGTCGCAACGATTAACGAACGCATTTATAATATCCGATACGATATCAATCAGATAGAGGCAGCTCTTTCTCATAAGGACAAGTTCGATCTAAGAGAGGTCGAGCGGGTGTTCAAGGAATCGGAAATTAATTTTCCTGGACAACTTAAGAAATCGTACGAAGACCTTGTAAATTTTAACCGACAAGTGACACATGAGCGGAATTTAGCCCTCAGAGCGCGCCAAAAATCTCTGGCCGCCGAGGAGGCCATGCTTCTTGAACGCAAGCGTGCGCTAGATCGCGAGCGGGAACTGAAACTCCGGACCCTTCGGGATTCGGATACCTTCGAGAAATTCAAGGCGCTGCAAAATAACCTTGCGCGTGAACGTGCACAAATCGTCTACCTTGAGGAACAACGCAAGAAACTCGAACTTGTGGCTGATCTAGCCCGGCAAGTTCGTGAGGCGGAGCGTGACCGGGGCAGGGTCGTCGACGAAATCAAAGCCATGGTTGCGCGACCGTCCTCGCTCTTCGAACGGTTCACAGCCACGTTCAACAGCTATTGCCTGCGAGTTCTGAGCCATGAAGGCATTTTCTACTTTCGAGTAAATTCCAACGACAATTTCGACTACAGCATTGGCCTCTCCCTACCTGGAAACGTTGGAGTCCTGTCAAGTCAATCGGAAGGAACGAGCTACAAGAAACTGATCTGCGCGCTCTTCGATCTCGCGCTTCTCAAAGTTTACGAAACAGCACCGTTTTTCCATTTCGTCTATCATGATGGGTTGCTCGAAGGACTGGACGATCGCAAGAAGATCGCTCTCTTGGAAGTTATTCGCGAGCAAACCTCGACTAGACGGCTTCAATATATCTTCTCGGTGATTGACTCTGACACGCCAAGGAATGCACAAGGCGAGCGCCTTGAGTTTTCGCCGGATGAAATTGTCCTCCGGCTGCACGACGACGGAATCGACGGTAGGCTCTTCAAAATGGCTGAGTTTTAGACGACATGCACTTCATTTACCTGTATACTGTTACACAGGTTAACTCAGCGCCGCCTTCGAAATCGCCAGCCGCTCCGACAAGAATCTGGCCAGGTAGCGGATTTCCGGTAGCTCAATCCTTCGCCGTTCCATGGTGCCCGTTCATGGCGGATAGCTGCACTGGTTCTGCGTGGCGTTCCCGAACTGGGGTAACTGGAACGAACGGCCGTCTTCGAACGCGGCCTATCAGCCCCCAAACGTCCGCCATGAGGCGCTTACCAGGCATCACCGCGCGCGCCTGCGCGGGGGCACGCTCGACCCGTCACCCGAATTGTGAGGCCCCGAGCGGAGTTGGTACCGTGGGTTCCGCCGGACGCTTCGTCGAGGCCGCCCGAAGCCAGGAGGGCGTGGAAAATCGCCTCCTTGGGAGCCTCGATGTCGCACTGGGTGACAACCATGCCCGAAACCGCAGAGACATCGGGTCCAAGAGCCCCGGCACACTCGAATAAATTGGGCTGAACTTCGTTCCCCAGAAAAGCGCCAAAACCTCCAAACGCTGCGAATTCATCGAAGCCATGAGTTGGAACCAATGGCTCCTCGAGCTTATCACTCAAATTTGAGACGCGAGGGCCCCGCCCCTTGCGCTACTCGATGCTTCAGTTCGGGTGTCAGCCGGTGCTGAACAGATCGGTAGCGTCGAAGGCGCGGCGCAGCCCTCATCTGCATCGCTATTCAGATGTCGGCCGGCCTTTGAGCGGCCTTTTGGGGCGCATGCCGTGTTTCTGCTCTTCGTGAATATTCAACAAGGTTTGCATCAGCTCCTCGTCGGCACTCGACATGACGCCCAATACCTCCGCCTCATCGCAGCCCTCGGCCGCCAGATAGGCGTGGCCCATGCTCGAATCCAGATAAATCGACTGACCCTGCTCCAGGACGATCGGGTCGTAAAACTCCGTGCTGACGACAATCCGTCCCTTGAGCACGTAGACATATTCTTCGCCTGCATGGCGCATCAGGACTCCGAACTCCTCTTGGCTCTTGGCCCTGATCTTCGTGAATACCGGGATCATCCGTTTTCGGCGGAGCTCCGCGCAAAGATAATAATAATCATAGTTCGGCGTCTCGACCCGGATCGAGCGCTCGACGCTGCCCAAGCTGCGCCGGGCCGTGACCGGCTGAGCGCCGGTCTCCCCAGCTTCCGCGAAGAGCTCGGACATGCGCATGCCGAGGCGTTGGCTGAGTTGCTGGAGTCTGTCATAGGTCAATGACAACCGATCGTGCTCCAGCTTCGACAGGGTCGAGACTGGAATGTCGATCCTCGCGCTCATCTGCTTGAGCGTCCAGCCTCGACGGCTCCTGAGTTTGCGCAGCACGGCGCCGAGAGTGGGGATGGGTGGGGACAAGCTGCCATGGCTCCAAAAACCGGTTGACGAATTCTCTAGTCAGGACAACTCTGTCCTGATCGGATCGTGGCACGCCCAATTTATCGGGTGCGTCTCGGCAGGGCAATCCTGCTCTATGCCTGCGGGGGACATCGGGATGCGGTTGTCGAAGGGCTTGGCCATTGGCCTGATCGCGTCAGCCGTCAGCCGGGCCGAGGCCCAGGACCGTGTCGATCCCGGAACAACGCCGGCGCCGGAGCCGAGCGCGCAGGCGGCGCTTTCGGTGTCGGCGCCCTCCCCGGTTCGGCACGAACTGACGAAGGCCGATTTGGACGTGTGGCTCGACGGCTATATTCCTTACGCGCTTCATACCGCCGATATTCCCGGCATGGTCGTAACGGTCGTCAAGGACGGCGAGATCCTGACCGCCCGTGGGTTCGGCTATGCCGATGCCGAGAAACGGGTCCCGGTCGATCCCGATACCACGCTGTTCAGGCCGGGATCGATCTCGAAACTATTTACCTGGACCGCAGTCATGCAACTGGTCGAGCAGCATGAGCTCGAGCTCGACCGCGATATCAATAGCTATCTCGATTTCACCATCCCGCCGTTCGACGGCCAGCCGATGAATTTGCGCCAGCTCATGACCCATACCGGCGGCTTCGAGGAGACGGCCAAGGGCATCATCGCCTACGATCCGAAATTCGAACTCCCCTTGCGCGACTATCTGGTTCGCTGGATTCCCAACCGGATATTCGCGCCGGGGACCACGCCCGCCTACTCGAATTATGGGACAGCGCTGGCTGGTTATATCGTCCAGCGAGCCTCCGGCGAGGAGTTCGCGGCATATGTCGACACTCATATCTTCGCCCCGCTGGGAATGCGCACCTCGACCATGCGCCAGCCGCTCCCGGCCAATCTCGCGGACCAGCTGGCCATCGGCGACGCCAAGCCCGGGCAGAAAGCTCCGGGATTCGAGATTGTCGGGCCGGGACCGGCGGGAGCGGCGGCGAATTCCGGGACCGATATGGCGCGGTTCATGATCGCCCATTTGCAGGACGGCCAGCTGAACGGCAATCGGATCCTGGCCGCGGACACGGCCGAGATCATGCACGACAGCCCGCTGGGGCCGGTCGATCCGACGTCGATCATTCCGCCGCTCAACCGGATGGAGCTGGGTTTCTTCGAGACCAACATCAACGGCCGCGAGGTGATCGGGCATCTGGGCGATACCGAGGTGTTCCACTCGTCACTGCATTTGTTCCTGAAAGAGGGCGTCGGCCTCTTCCTGTCGCTCAGTAGCCGGGGCAAGGCGGGTGGGTCGAACACGCTCCGCGGTGCCCTGTTCCAGGACTTTGCCGACCGCTATTTTCCCGATACGGCTCCGGCCGACGACGTGGTCGATCCGAAGCTCTCGGCCGAGCACGCCCGGATGATGAGCGGGCTGTGGTGGGCGAGCCGGCGCGCCGAATCGAGCTTTCTGTCTTTGGCCTATGTGATTGGTCAGACGGCAGTCTATGTCGGGCCGAAGGGCGAGCTGGTCATCCCCAGCCTCCTGGGTCCGAACGACCGGCCGCGGGAATGGGTCGAGATTGCGCCTTTCGTCTGGCGTGACAAGAATGGTCACGACCGCTTGGCCGCCAAACTCGCCGATGGTGCCGTCGTGCGCTGGGCCTTCGACTTCGTCTCGCCGTTCGAGATGTTCGATCGAGTGCCGGCCGACAAGTCGCGCGTGTGGATCCTGCCCGGGATCTACCTCGCCATCGGCGTTTTGCTGCTGAGCTTTCTGCACTGGCCGGTGGCCTGGTTCGTGCGGCGCCGGTATCGCGCGGAGCACGGCTTGACCGTTCCTGCCTTGCGCGCCCATCGGGCAATGCGCCTCCTTGCCGGGCTCAGCATCCTGCTGGTGGCCGTCTGGGCAATCGCGATCACGTCCCTGTTCGGCAGCCCCGATGCCCTGGCGGGCGGGTTCGACCCAATCCTCTGGAGTCTCCAGCTTGCCGGCCTGATCATTTTCGTCGCGGCGGTCCTCGCCAGCTTCTGGCATCTGTCGCTCTCCGTGCGCGATGGGCGTCATTGGACCCGCGGGCTCTGGAACGGGCTCGTCTTCCTCTCGACCGCGATGCTGCTCTACGTCGCGTTCCGCTTCGGCTTGGTGGCACTTTCAGTGCAGTATTGAGGGGCCGGCGCGCGCCCGATGTGGCGAGCCGGACGCTTCGCCTCGGATTCCCTACGTCCAAAATCGTGATGGCACCGAACCGGCCGGCGCCACCAACGTGGCTGTGGAGGACCGCGCCGAACTGCTCGGAACCTGAAACTTTTTTCACAATCCAGCAAAAATCCTTTGACATTTCTCTATTCAGGATCATACCGTCCCAGATCAGACAAGAATATCGCCCCAGGTACTGAGCGCGACTTTGCGGACCGAGTGCCGCATTTGCGCTCCGGTCGGCCGGGGACCGTTTCACGGAATCCAAGCTATTCCGCGGGATTGCGCTCGTCGAACGGGCTTCTCGCGGCATCGATCCCTGCTTGTCGAGCGGTATCGAGGCTTCACTGGGTGGCGGTCGTCGAGTGCCGCCCCCGAGGATGAGGGGGCACCATGAGAGCGACCCGGACTGGGCGGCTGTTGATCTCCAGCGCCGTCATTGCGCTGATGGCTCAGGCGTGGATTCCGGCCGCGCGCGGCGAACCGGCGGCCGCTACGGACGCCCCGGCCTCGGATCCGACGCTCGTCACGACCTCCGAGCAAATACCGGCCCCGCCGGCGGAGTCCGAACAGATCCTCGTCACGGCGAGAAAGCGCTCGGAGACGTTGATCGAGGTGCCGCAATCCGTAACTGCCGTCAGCGGTGCTGCGCTGGAGACCCAAGAGGCTGAAAGCTTTGAGGATTACGCCAAGCTCATACCCGGCCTGCAGCTGAACCAGGATGCGCCGGGTGAGACCCGGCTGACCATCCGGGGGTTGAACACCGGCGGGGTCGCCTCGACGGTCGGCGTCTATGTGGATGAGACGCCGTTCGGTTCGAGCAGCGGCCTCGCCAATGGCGCTATCCTCGCCGGTGATTTCGACACCTTCGACCTGGCCCGAATCGAGGTGCTGCGGGGCCCGGAAGGCACGTTATACGGTGCGAACGCGCTCGGCGGCGTCTTGAAATTCGTGACGAACCCGCCTGATCCGGACGATTTCTCGGCGCGCTTTCGCAGCGGCGTCGAGTCGGTCGACGGCGGCGGCCTGTCCTATGTGGAAAATGCGATGGTCAATATTCCGGTCGGCAGCACTCTCGCCTTCCGTGCATCGGCATCGTATCACAACAATAGCGGCTTCATCGATTCGCTCGGCACGGACGGATCTCAACTGCGCAATGACATCAATGATTCCAACGAGTATAGCGAGCGCGCGGCGCTGCTTTACGTGCCGACGAGTTACCTCAACTTCCGTCTCGGTGTCGTCTCGCAAAATATCGACACCAACGCGCCCTCGGTGGTCGAAAGCGACCCGATCACGCTGGACACGCTGAACGGCGGCCGGCTGGGGCAATCGATCTTCGTCTCGCCCTACACCGACATCAAGTATAGAATCTACAACGGTACCGGAAATCTCGACCTTGGATTTGCAACACTCACCTCGGCGACCAGCTACGAGACGCAGAATCAGTCCATTCGTGAAGATGCGACCTTCGAGCTGAGCGGGACGATCGACGCGATATTTGGCATCCCGAACGATCTCTATCTGCAGCAAGAAACCAACCTCAGCAAATTTACCCAGGAGCTCCGACTGGCATCCTCACCGGGAAAGTATCTCGATTGGGTGGTCGGTGGTTACTATACCAATGAAGACGGGCTGATCGGCCAGCAATTCGTGCCCGTCGTGCCCGGCACGCTCACGGATGTGACGGCGCTGCCCTCGCTCGCCAAGGCGAGTGTCGCATCGAGCTACGAAGAGGCGGCCGGCTTCGCCAATACGACCGTTCATGTGACCGACGAGTTCGATATCGATCTCGGCGGACGAGAAAGCTACAATTGGCAGCATGAGAACGAGGCGATCTCGGGTGTCTTGGAAGGCCCGGCCTCGGATCTGGTCCAGAGCTCGTCGGAGAGTGTGTTCACCTACTCCGTCGGGCCACAATACAAATTCGATGACTTGGCCTCGATCTACGCCCGTGTCGCGAAGGGATTCCGGCCCGGGGGACCAAATGTGCCCGGGCCCGGGGCTCCTCCCGGTTCGCAGACCTATCGTTCCGATTCGGATATCAGCTATGAAGCTGGCGTGAAGGCGGAAACCGAGGACCGGAGATACTCGGTCGACTTCGACGTCTATCACATAGACTGGAGCAACATCCAACTGCTCACCAGTGTCACGACGGCGGGCGGTCAGTTCAGTTTCAATGCCAACGGTGGCGGGGCGACGAGCAACGGCGTCGAGTTCACGGTCACGGCGCGCCCGATCACCGGCTTGCGCCTATCGGTCGACGGCGCCTATGACGACGCGTATCTGACGAAGGCGACGCCCGCAGTTGTCGGCGGCTCGGCCGGGGATGCCTTGCCCTTCACCCCGAAATACAGTTTCGCCGTCGATCCGGATTACAGCTGGAACGTTTCGGACGCGATGCAGGCCTTCGTCGGCGGGACGGTTCGGTATCTCTCGACCCAGTCGGGCGACTTCGACGCTGCCTATCGAGCGGCGAACGGCCACCAACCCGAACTCCCGGCCTACGCAGTGCTCGACGTCCACTCAGGCTTGAATTTCAGCCGGTATTCTGTCGAACTCTACGCGAAGAACCTGAACAACGCCGACGGCAAGACATCGACGATACTGCCGGGCCTCTATCCCAACGGTGCGTTCGCAACCGGCGTGATCCAACCGCGTACCATCGGCATGTCGGTTGGCGTGGCGTTCTGACCGCGATGCGGCCATCCATGAGCCGAGCAGGCTGGCTCCGCCGTTTTGTTCCGCTCGGCTTGGCGCTGACGATTGCGGCCGACCCGGCCGCGGCGGCGCCGCCAGCCGAGTTCGATGCGCGGGTCGAGGCCCTGCGCAAGGCGGTGGGCGTGCCCGGAATGGCGATCGCGATCGTCGAAAACGGCCGGACGACGCTGGCCAAGGGCTACGGCGTGCGCAAGCTCGGCGCCCCCGAACCAGTCGATGCCGACACGCTCTTCCCGACCGGATCGACCGGCAAGGCGTTCACCGTCGCGGCCTTGGCGACGCTCGTCGATGCCGGCAAGATCGGGTGGGAGGACAAGGTCGGCGATCGGTTGCCGGGATTCCAGATGTATGATCCCTGGGTCACGCGCGAGATGACCATCCGCGATCTTCTCGTGCATCGCAGCGGCCTCGGCCTCGGGGAGGGCGATCTGCTGTTCGTGCCGCGCAGCAATATTCCGCGCGCCGAGGCGGTTCGACGGCTCCGATATCTAAAGCCGGCCACGAGTTTTCGCAGCGGCTACGCCTATGACAATGTTCTCTACATGGTCGCCGGGCAGCTGATCGAGGCGGTTACCGGCCAGACCTGGGAGGATTATGTGCGCGAGCATGTCCTCGTGCCGGCGGGCATGGCGCGCTCGACCACCGATGCCGCCAGTCGGTTCGAGACGGCCGACCGCGCCTTTCCCCATGCCCGCCTGAACGGCGGGCTCCGGGGGGCGGGTGACCAGGAGGTGCTGGACGAGCGGGACGAGCTGGCCCGCAGTGCCGCACCGGCCGGCGGGATGGCGGTCAGCGCCAACGACCTGGCCAAATGGCTGACTCTGCAGCTCGCCCATGGCCAGCTCCCGAACGGTGGCAGGCTGTTCAGCGAAGCGGCCCACACCCAGATGTGGAATCCGGTGGTGATCACGCCGATCGAGAGTCTGTCGCCGGCGCTCGCGGCGACGGCGCCCACATACTCGGCCTATGCGCTCGGCTGGGAAATCCAGGATTACCGCGGGACGCAGATCGTCTGGCACGGTGGCGCCGTATTCGGGTTCAAGACTGCCGTGGTCTTGATCCCGAGTCGGAACGTCGGGTTTTCGATCGAGATCAACAGCGAGGACGGCGAACTGGCGCGCGGGCTCATGGATGAACTCCTCGATCATTATCTGGGCCTGGCGCCGGAAGACTGGCCGGCCAAGGTCATCGATTACAAGAAGCAGGCGGTCGCGAATGCCGTGGCGACGCTGAACGCCACCAAGGCCAAGCCCGCCGCCGGCGGGCCGTCCTTGCCGCTCGGCGGCTATGCCGGTTTCTACACCGATCCCTGGTACGGTCAAATCGAGGTCGCGGCGGCGAAGACCGGATTGACGATCGATTTCAAATCGACCCCGCGGATGAGCGGCAAGCTCGAGCACTGGCAATACGATACCTTCGTCACCCGGTTCGACGACGCGGCATTGGAGCCGGCCTATGTCACCTTCGGCTTGAACGCCGACGGCGGGATCGAGCGCGTCACCATGAAGGCGGTTTCGCCGATCGCCGATTTCAGCTGGGACTATCAGGATCTGCTCTTCACCCCGACCGCGGCGGCGCGATGATCTGCAGCTCGCCCGCCATGTCCCGCTGGAGGTGCTGATGCGTATTTTCGTCGGCGGCATCGCGACCGAAACCAACACCTTCGCCCCCTGGTCGACCGGCCTGCGCAGCTTCGAGGAAGGCGGGCTGTTCAGGGGCGATTCGAGGACGAAGGCGCCGGGGAGCGAGGTCGATCTGCTGGTCGGTCTATGGCGTGACTGCGCCGCTGGCGACGGGCATCAGCTGGAGGAAGGCTTGCTCGCCCAGGCGCAGCCTTCCGGCCCGGTCTTGCGCCTCGTCTACGAGGGCCTGCGCGACGAGCTTCTCGATCAGCTCCGCAGCCGGGGGCCGTTCGACATCGTCCTGCTCGCTCTTCACGGCGCCATGGTCGCTCATGGTTACGATGATTGCGAGGGCGACATCATCGCCCGGGTTCGCGACATTGTCGGCCGGCGAACCTCGATCGGTGTCGAGCTCGATCCCCATTGCCATCTGACGCCGCTGATGACGGCCAAGGCCGACGTCATCATCTTCATGAAGGAATATCCCCACACCGACTATCTGGAGCGGGCGCGGGAGCTGTACGATCTGTGCCGCGGCCAGGCAGAGGGGCGGTTGCGCCCGGTCATCGCAACGTTCGATTGTCGCATGATCGGCTTTTATCCGACCACCTCGGGCCCGATGGCGGGGTTGGTCGAGCGCTTGCGCGAGGTCGAGCGGCGACCATCGATCCTGTCCGCCAGCATCGTGCACGGCTTTCCCTGGGGCGACGTGCCGGACACCGGCACCAAGGTCATGGTCGTCGCCGAAGGCGACCTCGAACTCGCTGCCGTCACGGCTCGAGAAATCGGCCTGGAGCTCTATGCGGCGCGCGACCAGCTGCTGCCGCGATTCCTCGGCGTCGAGCCCGGGTTGGACGAGGCCGAGCGTTCGCCGGGCTGCGTCGTGGTCGCCGATACTGCCGACAATGCCGGCGGCGGCGCGCCGAGCGACAATGTCGAGCTGCTCCGGGCCTTGCTGCGCCGGCGCGTCCGGGACGCGGCCTTCGGCTGTATCTGGGACCCGATGGCGGCCCAGATTTGTGCCGAAGCCGGTTCGGGCGCGCAGTTCCGGCTCCGGCTCGGCGGCAAGAGCGGACCGGCGTCGGGCGATCCGCTCGATCTCGACGTCACCGTCCGCGCCGTAGCACCGGATCATTCCCAGGCGGCGCTGGGACCGGCCCGGGTGCCGATGGGCTTGGCCGTATGGCTCGAGATCGGCGGGATCGACGTCGTGGTCAATTCGATCCGCACCCAGACCTTCGCGCCCGATGCCTTCACCGGGCTCGGCATCGATCTGGGCTCGAAGCGTCTCGTCGCCGTCAAGTCGAGCTGGCATTTCCAGGCACGGTTCGCACCGATCGCGAGTCGTATCATTCCGCTGGCGACATCGGGGGCGATTCAGATGAACTTCGCCGAGATCCCGTACCGGAACCGGCGCGACCTCAATTTCTTTCCGCGCGTCGCCGATCCGCTCGGGGCTCCGGCATTGCCGGGTCGTCCTCGACCTCGACATCGATGACGGCCGAACGGGTCGGGCTGACAACTCTCGAAGGGACACGTTCATGTCAGCAACTGCAAGAACGGTCGGCGGGGTCCTCGCGGCTTTCCTCTTCGGTGCCGGCATGGCGTCGGCGGCGGTGACGGTACCCGACCCGGCGCCGCACCCCGCCGGGCCGGAACTCAGCGCAGATGATGCTGCAACCTATCTCGACGGTTTCATGCCTTTCGCACTCGAGCGCGGCAACATTGCCGGCGCCGTCGTGGTCGTGGTCAAAGACGGCCAGATCCTCGTGGAGAAGGGCTACGGCGTTGCCGACATGGCGCGCCGGACGCCCGTCGATCCCGGGACGACGCTGTTCCGGCCGGGCTCGGTCTCCAAGCTGTTCACCTGGACCGCAATCATGCAGCTGGTCGAGCAGGGCAAGCTCGACCTCGATACCGATATCGACACCTATCTCGATTTCCATATTCCGGCGACATGGCCGGCGCCGATCACGCTGCGCAATCTGATGACGCACACCTCGGGCTTCGAGGAGACGATCAAGCGGCTGATCACCGACGATCCGCATGCGCTGCTGCCGCTGGACGCGCTGTTGAAAGCGTGGGTCCCGGAGCGGATCTTTCCACCGGGCGAGGTCTCCGCCTATTCGAATTACGGCGCGGCACTCGCGGGGTACATCGTTCAGCGCGTGTCCGGCGAGAAGTTCGAGGCCTATGTGGCGCGCCACATCTTCGAACCGCTCGGCATGACGCATTCGACCTTCGTCCAGCCGCTGCCCGAGGCGCTGGCGAAGGATATGTCCAAGGGCTATCTGCTCGCGTCCGATCCGCCCGTGCCGTACGAACTGGTGGGTCCCGGTCCGGCCGGCAGCCTGGCTTCGACGGGCGACGACATGGCGCGGTTCATGATCGCGCAGCTGCATGACGGCGCCCATGGCGATGCGCGCATCCTGCAGCGCGAGACGGCGGAGCTGATGCATCGGACCGCCTATACTCCGGTGCCGCCCCTGCCGGGCATGGCGCTGGGCTTCTATCACGAAGACCGGAACGGCCACGAGATCATCGGACATGCCGGCGATACGAACGCCTTCCACAGCGACCTGCACCTGGTCCTCGATGCCGATGTCGGACTGTTCCTGTCGTTCAACAGCGCCGGCGAGAATGGTGCCGCACATCCTGTGCGCGAAGCCCTTTTCCATGGCTTTGTCGACCGCTACTTTCCCGCTCCGGTGCCGGAGGCCGAGACATTGCCGTCCGCGGCGCAGGATGCCCAGAAGCTGGTCGGCACCTATGAATCGAGCCGCCGCGCCGACAGCAATTTCATCCGGCTCGCCTCGGTCATCGGCGGGCCCACGAGCCTGGCAGCGGAGAGCGACGGCACGATCACCTTCTCCGCCTTCAACGACTTTGCCGACGTGCCCAAGCACTGGCGCGAAGTCGCGCCCGACATATGGCAGGATGTGAACGGCCGCAGCCGGCTGGTGGCGATCGTCCGTGACGGCCGGGTCGAGAAGCTGATGACCGATGATCTTCCGCCGGTTTTCGTTTTCACCCCCGTCCGGACGCTCGCGGCCGCGCCGTGGAACCGGCCGCTCCTGTTCGCGACCCTCGGTCTGCTGCTCGTCACGGCTCTGGCCTGGCCGGGCGCCGCTCTCCTGCGTTGCTGCTATGACCGGCCCTTCGCCCTCAGTGGGATGCCGGCCGTCATCCATCGCCTCAGCCGGAGCGTCGCCGTACTGGACCTCGTGTTCCTCGGCGGATGGTGCGGTGTGATCCTATACGGCTTGAACCACCTCCCGATTTTCGACACGCCGCTCGACCCGTTGCTCAGGCTGCTCCAGGTCATGGGGGTGGTCGGCGCCGTCGGTACCGTCTTTCCGCTGTGGCGGGTCTACGAGGCCTGGGCCGGTCCGACGCGCTCGTGGTGGACCAGGCTGGCAAGCGTAATCGTTGCGCTGGCTTGTGTCGCAACCGTCTGGTTCGCGTTCAGCCAGCGCTTGCTGACCCTCGGTCTCGATTATTGATGCCACTACGATTCGGCGGCGGGCGACCGGCACATGGCCCGGCTCGGTCCGCTCGAATCCACGCCAACGGGCGATCGGTCCTTTTCCACGGCGTCGCCGTTGACCTGCGCCGGTCGTCATCGTCGAAATTTCCAGCCTCACCAAATGTCGGGTTCCGAGTGGTGCATCGGGCGCTGGGGACGGCGTGAATGGAGCGCACTGCCGCCGCTCGGCGCCCGCCGACCGCAGGTCGGACTCGGGCGCCGACGGGAACCGCTTGCCGGCGCAAGCTGAATCTCTGCAGCACTCAGTTCGTCGTGAGCGGACTCGGCCGGTTCTCCGCGATCCAGCGCCTCTCGTCGTCGGAGTCGGCCGCGGGTGGCCGGATGCCCTGGATCGACCAGAGTTCGAAGGGGGTTTCGTCGATGTGGAACTCCCAGTCGAGGCCACGGTCCCGGACGAAGGGCGCCAGTGCCGCGTCGCACTGGCCGATCCACCATGTGCGGAGTTCCGCCGTCGGCAGAGTCCTGGCGATGTGGTCGACCCAGATCCGGACGAAATTCTCGACCGGCCGGCCGCCGACGAAGAAGGAATCTTTCGCCACCTCCTGGAACACGATTCCGACGTAGAATTTGGGCAGGCGGCGGTAGAGCGCCGTGATCCGCTCCGCGAGATGTTGCTTGTCCTGGGGTGTAAACGCCCCGACCGGGTGATAGAGCTTCCAGAGCGGCATCGGCGTGTTCCTCGTGCGGGGTTTACCAACGATGATGATCATCATCATTATCCGTCGACGCGTTTTCGTCAAGGGGGGAGTTGCATGCGCATCAGCGAGGAACGAGCGCGAGAGAACCGGGACCGCATCGTCGGCGCAGCCTCGGAACTCTTTCGCGAGAAAGGGTTCGACGGCGTGGCGGTCGGCGAACTGATGCAATCCGCAGGATTTACCCATGGCGGGTTCTACAACCACTTCGACTCCAAGGAAGCGCTCGCCGTCGAGGCGCTCCGGAGCGCTTGGACCGAGATGGCGAAGGAGCGGGCGCGCGCCGCAAACCTGCCGGAACTGTTCAGGCACTATCTGTCACGGGCCGCGCGGGCGGCGCCCGGCAAGAGCTGTCCGGCGGCGGCGCTCGCCGGCGACGTGGGGCGCCAGCCCCAGACAGTGAAGGCGGTCTTCGCCGAAGGGCTGGAGAGCATGATCCAGTCCGTCGAGCAGGGACTCCCGGACGGTCCAGGTGCCACGGCCCGTGACCGCGCGATCAACCTGGTCACGCGCATGGTCGGAGCCCTGATGCTCTCGCGCGCAGTGCCGGACGACAATCCCCTCGTCGACGAGCTGCTCGATGCTGTCGGTCGCGCAGCGCAGTCGGAGGTGGCCCCGCATTCAGCCGGCCATCCCGTCGCGTCCCTGCTCGAGCATCCCCAAATGCCGTCGGAACAGCTCGAATGAGGCGTGAAGCGGCTGGTTCTGTCGCGCGACCGACGAGCGGCCGCTCGTGCCGAAGACTGGAGCCGGAAGCAGAAGCGCACAATGTCGGGGAAAGCTCGGCAACAATCCGCGGTTCAACTCGTCGAAACCATCGTATATAGCTACGAGTCACTTCGAGCGGAGGACCGTGCCGTGCCCCAGAAGTTCGACGCCATCGTCATCGGCAGCGGCCAGGCCGGTCCGTCCCTCGCCGTCCGCCTGGCCGATGCCGGATGGAAGACCGCGCTGATCGAGCGCGAGCATTTCGGCGGCACCTGCGTCAATGACGGCTGCATCCCGACCAAGACCCTGGTCGCGAGCGCGCGCGTCGCCCATCTGGCGCGCCGCGCCGGCGATTGGGGTGTTCGCATCGGCGGGTCCGTCAACGTCGACATGAAGGCGGTGAAGGCACGCAAGGACGCCGTCGTCCAGGCCTCGCTCGACAGCCTCGCGCGCTGGCTCGGCGGCACGGCGAACCTGACCGTGATCTGGGGCCAGGCGCGGTTCGTCGGGTCCCACGAAATCGCCGTGGGCGAGGATCGCTTCGAGGCGCCGAAAATCTTCATCAATACCGGGGGCAGGCCGATCGTCCCGGATTGGCCGGGGCTGGCGGGCACCCCCTATCTCACCAACACGACGATGATGGCGCTCGACACTTTGCCCGATCACCTGATCGTGGCCGGCGGCAGCTATATCGGGCTGGAATTCGCCCAGATGTACCGAAGGTTCGGATCGCGCGTCACCGTGCTCGAATATGCCGATCGGCTGATCGGGCGCGAAGACCCGGATGTGTCGGCGGCGGTACAGCGGATGCTCGAGGCCGAAGGCGTCGAAATCCATCTGGGCGTGCGCGACATCGCGACCGCGTCGAAGGGTGCCGCAATCGCCGTGACGGCGCGGGAGCAGGGCGTGGCGCTCGCCCTCGACGGCTCGCACCTGCTGCTCGCGGTCGGCAGGCTGCCGAATACCGAGGCGTTGGATCTGGACGCGGCCGGGATCCTGCGCGACAAGCGCGGGTTCATCCAGGTCGACGACCAGTTGAAGACCAATATCGACGGTATCTGGGCGATGGGCGACGTGAACGGCCGCGGCGCCTTCACCCATACCTCCTACAATGATTTCGAGATCGTCGCGGCCAATCTCCTCGATGGCGATCGGCGTCTGGTTTCCGACCGGATCCAGGCTTATGCGCTCTTCACCGATCCTCCCTTGGGCCGGGTCGGCATGACCGAAACCGAGGTGCGCAGTTCCGGCCGGCCGGCGCTCGCCGCCCTCCTGCCGATGACCCGCGTCGGCCGCGCCAAGGAGCGGGGCGAGACCCAGGGCTTCATGAAGGTCGTGGTCGACGCCGAGACCAGGCTCGTTCTGGGGGCCGCACTCTTCTGCATCGAAGGCGACGAGATCGTCCATTCGCTCCTGGATGTCATGTATGCGCGCGCGCCGTACACGGTGATCCAGCGCGCGGTGCATATTCACCCGACGGTGAGCGAGCTGATCCCGACCTTGCTCGGTCAGTTGCAGCCTCTGGGCAGCGGCGCCGGACCGGCGTGAGAGCGGCTGCGGCCTCGCGCTCAGCGTTGCCCCAACCCCGCCACCGCGTGCCGTGCGACCTTCTTCATCAAAGTCGGGAGCGCCTGCTCGCCGAACCGATCCGGCCGGACCCAGAGTCCGAGCGTCTCGGTCGCGACTGGATCGACCCGCCCGACCAGGACCGCCAGTTCCAGATGGAAATGGGTGAAAGTATGGCCGACCACGCCCGGCAGCGCCCGCCACAGCCGCGGCTTGACCGGCGCCAGGGCGGCGGCCTCGGCCTCGTCCCAGGGCTGGGATCGCCAGGGCGTCGACGGGATCTCGATCATCCCGCCGAGCAAGCCCTTCTCGGCCCGCCGGCGCAGCAGCACCGTTCCGTCCGGCCGCACCAGCCAGAACGCGACCCCGTGCCGGACCGGCCGTTCGGGCTTCGCCCGCTTGACCGGCAGAAGTTCCGGCTCGCCCCGGCGATAGGCGGAACAAGCATCGCGCCAGGGGCAGAGCAGGCAGCGCGGCTTGCGCGGCGTGCAGATCGCTGCACCCAGATCCATCACCGCCTGGGCATAATCGCCGGGCCGAGCCGCCGGCGTCAGGGTCGCGGCATGGGCGCGGAGGATGGGCTTCGCCTCCGGCAGCGGCACTTCGACGGCGAACAGCCGGGCCATGACCCGCTCGATATTGCCGTCGAGGACCACGGCGGGCACGTCGAAGGCGATGGCGGCGATCGCGGCGGCACTATAGGCGCCGATCCCGGGCAGGGCCCGCAAGCCTGCTTCGGTCCGGGGGAACGCGGCACCGGGCCGCCCGGCCACGAGCTTGGCACAGGCATGGAGGTTGCGCGCCCGCGCGTAATAGCCCAGCCCCTGCCAGAGATGCAGCACCTCGTCGAGCGAGGCTCGGGCCAGATCCTCGACCTGCGGCCATTTCGCGGTGAAGGCTCGCCAATAGCCCTCGACCGTTGCGACGGTGGTCTGCTGCAGCATAATCTCGCTCAGCCACACGCCGTAAGGGTCCGGCTTCTGGCCGGGTCCCGCACGCCAGGGCAGGGTGCGGCGATTGCGGTCGTACCAGTCGAGCATGGCGCCGGCGTCGGGTTCAAGGGAGGGCGGGTCTGGAGTCATGAAAACCCTGGGCAGTGCCGTCGCGAAAATTGCCGCCCCGGTTCTCGGGCGCCGGGGCTTCGGCGAGGCCCGGGTCATCCTCGAATGGCCGGCGGTGGTGGGCCAGGATCTCGCCCGCGACAGCCTGCCGGTCAAGCTTTCCTTCACCGGCGGCGAGCGGCAGGGCGGGACCCTGCATCTGCGGGTGGCGGCCGGCGCTGCGCTCGAGATCCAGCATCTGGAGCCGGTCATCATCGAGCGGATCAACGGTTTTTTCGGCTATCGCGCCGTGGCGCGCTTGGCCCTGCGCCAAGGTCCGGTGCCCCGGCGGGGTCCCAACCGCCCGCCGCCGCCGCGCGCCCTCACGCGGCCCGAAACGGCCGCCTTGGCAGCCCAGCTCGAATCGGTCAAGGATCCGGGCTTGCGCGCCGCCCTGGAGCGGCTCGGCCGCGCCGTGATCGTGGCCGAGTCCGCGGCGCCGCCTGAGAGTGACGGCTTGCCAGCCGGAAGGAAACTCGATACCCTCTAAATCTAGTAGTGGAGAGAAAAATGCGCCGCATTCTGTTGACGAGCGTCCTTGCAGTGTGGTTTGCCGTCGGAACCGCTGCGGCCGGCCCGCTGGTCCCGGTCGGGCCGCAGGACGAAGTGCTGGGACCGGCCGATGCGCCGGTGACGGTGGTCGAATACGCCTCGCTCACCTGCCCGCATTGCGGCCGGTGGGAGACGGAAATCTTTCCGCAAGTCCGCAAGGACTGGATCGACACCAACAAGATCCGTTTCGTCTTCCGCGATTTTCCCCTGGATGGGCTGGCGCTCAAGGCCGAGCAGCTGGCCCATTGCACCGGCGACCAGCGCTTCTGGGGCTTTCTCCAGGCCGAATTCGCCAATCAGAGAGTGTGGGCCAAGCCGGTCGGCGACCCGACCGAGGAGCTGATCCGGATCGCCAAGCTGGGCGGCCTCCCGGAAACCCAGGCACGCGCCTGCATGGCCGACGACAGCCCGCTCGCCAAACTCGTCACCGGCAGCCGGGCCTTGGGCGAAGAAGCCGGCGTCAAGGCGACGCCGACATTCTTCTTCAACGGCAAGATGGTCGAGGGCGAGTTGTCCTACGATGAATTCGTCAAGAATCTGAAGGAAGCCGGGGTCGTTTCCTGACCGGCGGCCGACGCTCGAAGAGGCCTTGAGGGAGGCGATTTGCAGTTCACCAAGCTTCGATTGACCGGGTTCAAATCCTTCACCGATCCGACCGAGCTGCTGATCGAGCCGGGCCTGACCGGCATCGTCGGACCCAACGGCTGCGGTAAGTCCAATCTGGTCGAAGCGTTGCAATGGGCGATGGGCGAGGGCTCGGCCCGGCGCTTGCGCGGCGGCGACATGGACGATGTCATCTTCGGGGGCACCTCGACGCGGCCGGCGCGCAACATCGCCACGGTCACTCTCTGCCTCGACAACAGCCGGCGCCGGGCGCCGCCGCCGCTCGAGGATTGCGACGAGATCGAGATCGAGCGCCGGATCGAGCGCGGCAAGGGCTCGACTTATCGGGTGAACGGAAGGGAACAGCGAGCCCGCGATGTCCAGCTCCTGTTCGCCGACGCCGCCTCGGGCGCCCATTCGACCGCCCTCATCGGCCAGGGCCGGATCGGCTGGCTGATCAACGCCAAGCCGGGCGAACGTCGGGCACTCTTGGAAGAAGCCGCCGGGATCAGCGGGCTGCAGGCCCGCCGGCACGAGGCGGAGCTGCGCCTGGCCGCGGCCGAGACCAATCTGGTTCGCTTGGGCGACATCGCCGAGAGTCTGACGGTGCAGATCGACCGGCTGAAGAAGCAGGCGCGTCAGGCCGAGCGCTATCGCCGCTTGTCCGAGCAGATCCGGCAGGCGGAGGCGCTGCTGCTCTACCGGCATTGGCGGGAGCGCAGCACCCGGCTGGAGCAGGCAGCATCGCGCCTGGCCGAATCCGAGCAGCTGGTCGAGGCGACCCTGGCGGCAGCCGAAGCGGCGCGGGCAGCGCGCGAGACGGCTCTGGCCGATCTTCCGGCGCTGCGCGACGCCGCCGCTGCCGCTTCGCACCAGGCCGAGCGGCTCGACACGGCTCTCCAGCTGCTCCAGGCCGAGGAAAAGCGCCTGGCCCAGCTGGCCGAGGATGGCAGCCGGCGCCTCGCCCATCTCGATCAGGATCTGGCCCGCGAACGGCAACTGGCATCAGAGGCGGAAGCCGCACTGGCCCGGCTCGGCGGCGAGGCGGCTGCACTGGAAACGCGTCTTTGTGCCGAAGCAGCGGAAGCGGGGCTCGCCGCGGCGCGCGCAGCCGAGGCCGAAGCCGCCGTCGCCGCCGCCGAAGCCGCCGCCAGCGAAGCCACGGCCCGCAACGCTGCCAGGCTCGCCGAACGGACGGCACTCCTTCGCCGCCGGACCGCGATCGAGGAGCGTCGGGGCCGGCTCGCCCGCCAGTTCGGCGAAGCCGAGACGAGGCTGCGCGACCTCGATCGCTCCAGCGTTTCCGCAGACCAGCTGGCCGACGCGGCGGCTTCGGTGGCGAGCGCCGAGCAGGCGGTCGCAGCCGCACGGCAGGCATCCGAAGCCGCCAAGGCTGCCCTCGAGGCGGCCCGAGCCGCCGAAACCGAGGCGAACCTGCCGGTTCGCGCGCTGGAACGGCGGAGCATCGGCCTCAGGGCCGAGATCGCCGCGCTGAAGAGCGTGGCTTCGGCCGGGCTCGGCCGGGGCTTCGCCCCGGTGCTCGATCGGATCAGTGTGGCAGCGGGGCTGGAGACGGCGCTGGGCGCCGGGCTCGGCGACGATCTCCTGGCGGCCCTCGACAGCGCCGCACCGGTCCATTGGGCGAGTCTCGCCGCGGAAACCGGGGAACCGGAGCCTCTGCCCGACGGGGCCGAGCCGCTCGCCCGTTCGGTCGAGGCGCCGGCGCTGCTGGCCCGGCGCTTGGCCCGGATCGGCGTCGTCGCCGATGCCGAGACGGGCACGCGGCTGCAGGCGGCGTTGCGGCCCGGGCAGCGGCTGGTCAGCCGCGACGGTGCCGCTTGGCGCTGGGACGGGCTGCGGATCGCTGCCGGAGCGCCGACGGCGGCCGCCCTCCGCCTCGCCCAGCGCAACCGCCTGCGGGAGTTGGACGGGCTCGACGCGGCGCTGGAGCGGGAATTGGCCGAGGCCCAGGCGGCCCGGCGGGCGGCAGCCGCGGCACTGACGGCGGCCCAGCAAGAAGAGCGTGCCGGCGAAGCGGCGCTGCAACGAGCCGGCCAGGCCCTCGCCGCGGCTCGCCAGGCGCAGACGGTGCTGGCCCAGCAGCAGGCCCAGGCGCAGCTGCGCCGCCAGGCTGCCGAAGAGGCGATCGAACGGCTGGGCCAGGAACGGGACGAATCCCGGAGCCAGGCCCTGGAAATCGAGCAAGAGACGGCACTTCTGCCCGATCCGGCCGAGGATCAGCACCGGCTCGGGCAGTTGCGGGCCGATCTCGCCCGGTTGCGCGACGAAGACGGGCTGCAGCGCCGCACGCTCGACCGGCTGGCCCGCGACGCTGCGGCCGGCAGGGCGCGGCTCGGCGCCATCGAGGTCGAATCCCGGGCCTGGCGCCTGCGCACCGAGAATGCCGCCGAGCATTGCACGACGCTCGCCCGACGCCGGGCAGTGCTGGTCGCCGAAGCTGCCGACATCGCCCAGCGCCCGCGCGCTCTCGCCCAGGAGAAATCGGCGCTGCTGGCCGAGATCGCGGCTGGCGGCGCCGTTGCCGAGACGGCCGCGGCACGGCTCCGGGCAGCCGAGCAGGCCGCGTCCGCAGCCGAGCAGGCGGCCCAAGCCGGGGCCGCCCGGCACGCCGAGGCGCGCGAGCAGCGGGTCCGCGCCGAGGCCGGCCACGAACAGGCGCTGGAAGCGCTGGCCGCCGCCTCTGCCCGGGCCCGCGAGAATTTCGACTGCCCGGCCGAGCATCTGCCGCGCGTGGCCGGCATTCCCGCCGATGCCGGCGGCGAGCCGACCTCCGAGTTCGAAGCCCGCTTCGACCGGCTCCGGCGCGAGCGCGAGGCGATCGGGCCGGTCAATCTCACCGCCGAGACCGAGATGGCCGAACTCGCCCGCGAGCACGAATCGATCACCACCCAGTCGGCCGATCTGGTCGCGGCCATCGCCAAGCTGCGCCAGGGCATTCGCGAGCTCAGCCGCGAAGGCGGCGAGCGGCTGCAGCGTGCCTTCGAGATCGTCAACGAGCATTTCCAGGCGCTGTTCGTCCGCTTGTTCGGCGGCGGCCGGGCCTATCTGGAACTGGCGCTCGACCCGGCCGATCCCTTCACCGGCGGCCTCGAAATCATGGCGAGCCCGCCCGGCAAGAAGCTGCAGATGCTGTCGCTGCTCTCGGGCGGCGAGCGGGCGCTGACCGCGCTCGCCTTGGTCTTCGCCGTGTTCCTGACCAACCCGGCGCCGATCTCGGTCCTCGACGAAGTCGACGCCCCGCTCGACGACGCCAACGTCGAACGCTTCTGCCACCTTGTCCGCGAAATCGGCGAGCGCACCGGCACGCGCTTTCTGATCATCACCCATCACCGCGTCAGCATGGCGGTGATGGATCGGCTCTACGGCGTGACCATGGTGGAAAAGGGCGTGTCGCGGCTGGTGTCGGTGGAACTCGCGGCGGCGGAGAGGTTGCGGCAGACGGGGTGAGGCCGAACTGCCGCCGACGCTCTTGTTGCAACATGGGGGTCGTCTGATAGAATCGGTCGGGCTCGGGCGGCGAGTCGGCGCCGGAGACAGATTTCCGGGTGTTGCGATTCCCTTGGAAGTCACCCGCCGAAATGCCGGGCGGCGACAGCATGAAGGTGTATGAACATGTCCGCGATAGACAATAGCGACTTGTCGCCGAGTGAGCGCCTCGACCTGATCGGCGAAATTTCGGACAGCCTCGCGGCCAAGAATATCCCCCTGACCCCCGGACAGGCGGCCGAACTCGACCGCCGCTATGCGACGCTGGACGAGGACATCAAGAAGGGCCGCGACGCCTTCGCCCTCTACGACGAACTGACCGCCCGCTATCGCTGATGCGGGTAACCCTGACGTCGGAGGCCGAGGGCGAGCTTGTCGACGCACGAGATTGGTACCACGCCCAAGCGCCCGGGACCGGCTTACGGTTCATGACCGAATATCGAGCGCTCGCGACGCGGCTCGCCGACAATCCGCGGCAATTCCCGATCGTGCGCGGCGAGATGCGCCGGGCCGGGTTCCAGCACTTCCCCTATGGCCTGTATTTCCGAATCCGGGCCGACGAAGTCGAGATTTTTGCCTGCTTCTATGGTCCCCGCAACCCGCGCCAGGGGCAGCGGCACGGGCAGTAATCGTCTGTGCCGACCATAACGCGGTGCCGATGCGGGTGCGCACTGGACCGGGTCTTGCAAATCGACATCCTGCATTTCGACGGCCACGGCACCTACGACCCCGACGGGCGCCTGAGCGAGCGGTCCCGCCAAGCCGTCGCCGCCGGCGGTGCCGGGCATCTGATGCGCGACGCCCCGGCCGCCGCCGGCCAGATGGGCTATCTGCTGTTCGAAGACGACGAGGCCAAATCCGCCGTCGTCCCGGCCGGACTGTTCGGCGATCTGCTGCAGAGCAAGCAGGTCGGGCTCGTGATTCTGTCCGCCTGCCAATCCGCCATGGTCGGCGGCGAGGATGCGCTCGGCAGCGTCGCCCCCCGGCTGATCGATGCCGGCCTCCCCTCGGTGCTGGCGATGACGAGATCGGTGCTGGTCGCGACCACTCGGGCGCTCAGCGGCTATCTCTACCACGACCTCGCCGCCGGCCGCCCGATCGGCGCCGCCCTCGACCAGGCGCGGGCCCAGCTCTACGCCGATCCGGTGCGCGGCGAGCAGCAGCGTGGTGCCGGGACGCAGAAGCTGCGGCTCCAGGATTGGTTCGTCCCGGCGCTCTATCAGGCCGGGGCGGATGGTGCGCTGCTGGAGAAATCCACTGGCGCCGCGGGGCCACCCCCCGCGCCGAGCCACAATCTCCGGGAACCGCAGGAATCCGGTTTCCACGGCCGCACGCCGGAACTCTGGCGGATCGAGCGCTGGTTCGTGCAGGGCACGCGGCGGATCGTGATCACCGGCTTCGGCGGCCAGGGCAAGACCAGCCTCGCCGAGGAAGCCGGCCGCTGGCTGCTGCGTACCGGGATGTTCGACCGGGTCTGCTTCGTCACCTATGCCCGCTTCCAGGGCCTCGCCCCGGTGCAGCGGATGGTGAGCAAGCTGGCGACCGTGCTGGCCGCCAATCTGATCGACATCGCCGCTGCCCAGGCGGCGCTGCTCGCCGGCAAGACGCTGCTGATCCTGGACAATCTGGAATCCCTCGACCCGGCGGCGCGGACCGAGCTACTGACCGCCGCCACGCTCTGCACCGGCCAGGGCGGCAGCCGCGCGCTGCTCACCGCCCGCCCGGACGATCTGGTCCATCCGGACTATCCGACCGAAGGCAGCATCGTCTGCCGCTATCTGCCCCTCGACGGTCTGGCCCCGGCCGATGCGCTGGACTGGTACCGCTCCCTGCTCCGCCTGTCGCCCGAGCGGAGCGTGCCGATCCCCGAACCGGCAGCAATTGAAGCGCTCTTCGCCCAGGTTCGGTTCCATCCGCTCTCGATCCGCGTGCTGACCCTGCTCTCGAAGCAACAGCGCATCGCCGATCTCGCCGAGGCACTGCAGGCGCGGCTGCGCCAGGACGGCGACCCGCTCCGAGCCTCGCTCAATTTGTCGCTGGCGCAGCTGGATCGGGACGCCCATGCGGTGCTGCCCGGCCTCGGCGTGTTCGTCGACGGGGCGCTGGAATCGATGCTGACGCGAGTGCTGGAACTCGATGAATCCCGCTGGCTGCGGCTACGGGACGGGCTGCGCCAGGCCGGGCTGGTGGTGCTGGAAGCGATTCCGGGGATCGACGCAGCGTTCATCCGCTTTCACCCGAGCTTGGCTCCGGCGATGCGCGACCAGCTGACGCCGGAAGAACTAGCCCGGCTGAGCGAGCGGCACCGGGCGGAGTATTATTACCTGTCGGGTCAACTCTACCATGTCGACTCGCGTCAAGCTGGAGTGACGCGCGGGATCGCCCGCCGCGAGCTGCCGAACCTGCTCGCCGCCGTGTTCCGGTCGCTGGCGCGTGGGGACACCGATGCTGCCGAATTCGCGACTAAGGTTGGGCAGTTCTTGGGCCTATTCGGCCTAGCTCGTGATCGCGCGGCGCTGCAGGCGCAGGTTGACCGGGCCGCCAGTTCACCGGGGTCGGATGCCTGGTATTCGAGCCGGTCGAGTTTCGGCGAGCAGTTGTTTGAGCGGGGGCAATTTTCCGCCGCTGCGGCGGTGTTCCTTGAAATTCTTCGCCACCTTGGCGATTCGCCGTCGTTCAGGCGCCTTGCCGGCCTAGTGTCGTTGGCACGGTGCCAGCGAGAGCAGGGGCAGTCAGACAGCGCGGAGGCTCTTCTCCGCGGAGCGCTAGGCGATCTGAAGACCCTACCCGCCAGCCGCGACATTCGACTTAAGGAGAGTCTGATTCGTAGCGACCTCGGCAATGTGCTTACCCGTCGGGGCGATCTGGGCAAGGCGCAGACCGAGTACGAGGCTGGCATTGTGATCGACACGGAACTTGGCCATGACCGAGGCGTTGCGGTCGGCAAGTACCAGCTCGGAATCATCTCCTCGAAACGCCGGGACTTCCTTCGGGCCGCGCAGAGCTTTCTCGAAGCAATCGCCGCGTTCCGGCGTCTCGGAGAGCCACCCTCGATCGCGGCGTCCTTAAACGAACTGGGTAAAGCTTATATGGGTGCCGGCCAGCTGGTCGAAGCCGAGCAGGCCTTGCGGGAATCGGCCCAAATCAAAGAGAGCATCGGCAATCGGCTGGGCGCGGCGCGGAGCTGGGCGAACCTCGCAATCGTCGTGACGCAGCAGGGCCGTCCCGTGATCGAGGTGGAGCCGTTGTACCGCAAAGCCCTCGCGGTGTTCGACGCCGAGGGCTATCTGGTGGGGAAGGCCATGGCGCTCAGCAACCTCGCGGATCTGCTGCAAAGCGATCCGGCCCGGCTGGCCGAGGCGCGCGACTTGGCCGGCCGAGCGCTGGAGATCCGGCAAACGCTCGATCCGGGCGTAGCGGAAATCTGGAAAACATACAGCATCCTGGCCGGCATCGCCGAGAAGCAAGGCGATACCGGTTCTGCCCGCGATTCCCGCGTTGCGGCGCGGCAATCTTATGCCTCCGCCCCAATCGCGCGCGATGCACTCCGCCACCATCGCCCCCTCATCGGCGCCGTGCTCGCAGCACTGGATCAGCCGGGGCAGCGGCCCGCGCTCGAACCGGCTCTGGCGCAATATGCGGCACAAGGCTCGGGCAATCTCGTCACTTCCCTCCGCGCCCTCCTCGACGGCGAGCGTGACGAAGCCACCCTCTGCGATCCCCTCGACCACGGGGATTCCCTCATCCTCCTCACCCTCCTGCGCTGCCTCGGCGACCCGGCGGCGGCACGGGCGTTTCTCGCCGCGGAGGGCTGATCCGGGGCACCTCCCCGTTGCACCCGAGCAGGCCCGCTGCGGCGATCAATCGATCGAGAGGCGGAGCGGGATTCTCCCGGGAGACTCTCGCCCAGCCCGGCGGGGAGAGCCTGCGAAACCGGGGCGCGCCGGGCTCCGCGCCCGCCTCGCCGCATCGCGGCGATCAGCCTCGCCACTGCTCCGGCATCTCGCGCTGCACAGAATCCGATCGCCGCCGAGGGGGGCGAGGCGGGCGCGGAGCCCCGCCCCACTCTCTCCTCAACGATGTTCCTTACCGGATTCCGATCCTTCAGGGGACGGCGGTCGGCGGTCTTTCTGGGCGATGTCTCGGCCCGAGGCCCCTTTTGGTCGGCGAATTTGGCGATCGGAGATTTTATCGCTGGAGGCTAAAAATTCCTGTTGACGGAGAGGTAAAAACCGCTCATAATCCGCTCCGTTATCCTACTCGGTGCCGGGCCGACGCCCACACCGGGCGCGCCGCAGACGCGGTGCTCTTTCGCAACCGGCCTCCGCCTTCGACCACAGGAGCGAACAAATTCCCACCGACGGCCCCGACCAGATCGCCTGGGACTTCGCCGCGACCGATCCGGGTCGCGAGGGCGGGGACGTGGGCGGGGCCGGCGCGGCGGGGGACGCGGCCGGGTGGCAGTTGCGCCTCCTCGAGAATCTGGCCGAGATGACGATGGTTCTGGTGCGCGGGGCTTTTGCGCAGGCGGTCGAGGAACAGAAAGAGCGGGAAGAGGCGGCCCGGGCACCAGTGGCGGAAGGTCCTGCGGCTGCGAAACCCGCCGCCCCGGAACCCGCGCCCGCCCGCCCGAAGCCAGTGCGTGACGAGCCGGCCGAACCCCGGCCGGCACGCGTGCGCGGACCGTGGGCGCCGTGCGATCCGCGGATTATTTTCCTGCGGCTGTCGCGCGAAGTGCGCCAGATCCTGGCGCTCCACGCTCGAATCGCCGCTGCTGCCGAACGGGCGGGTGCGGCCGGGGGCCCGGTCCCGCCGCAGAACCCCGCCGACATCGCGCGCAAGAACCTGATCCTGCGGGTGCTCGACGAGGCGATGACGTTCTTCGGCGATGCGCTCGCCGACGATCCTTCGTTCGATCCGGACGCGGTTC